>CAFBNA010000013.1_pt1 | contig 21488 bp, 19 predicted proteins | sample 7269141 | NCBI WGS metagenome assembly CAFBNA01 (sample SAMEA6814080, study PRJEB35770) | uncultured Microthrixaceae bacterium | biome: Freshwater; feature: Freshwater reservoir; material: water | place: Czech Republic | collected 2017-05-23 | depth 30m m
ATGGGTTGGTGGCCTCTCGAATACGACGTCCACGGTTCGAATTTCAAAGAACGTGGCGCCCGCATGGAAGAGGCGCTCACGATCATGCGCCTTGTGTGGCAGAACGAGAACACAGCGTTCGAAGGTCGGTTCCATTCGTTCCCCGAACTGACCGTGCATCCACGGCCGCTGCAATCCCCCAACCCTCCGCTGTGGGTTGCCGGTGTCGCACCTGCTGCGGTTGACCGTGCTGCCCGCCTTGGCGATGCATGGATCTGCGGACCAGTGCAATCGCTCGCCGCTGCGCTTCGCTGCCTCGACGTCTATCGACCAGCCTGCGCTGCGCTCGACAAGCCAGCCGACTGGGTTCTGCGCCGCTACGCATGGGTCGGCGAAAGTGATGACCAGGTCCGCACGGAGGTCCTTCCTGTGTACGTCGATGGGCTGATGGTCCATTGGCGTGAATCGGCGGAAGAGAAAGAAGAGAAAGAACTCTTCGCCCGCATTGACGCCGGTGAGAACATCACCGCCGAGGACATCGCTGCCGATCGACTTTTGTGGGGCGACCCGGAACGAGTCATCGGACAGATCCGCGCCTACGAGGCGTCGACACAGTGCGACCACGTGCACACCGCCTTTGGTGCGGGACTTCCCGCCGATACTGGTCAGGCTTCGTTGGGTGACTTTGAGGACATCGCCGCGATGATCCGCCTATTCGGGCGAGAGGTTATTCCAGCGTTCGGATGAACATTCTTTGTCCTAATGTCTCGTCGGTCACCCAACGAGAAGAGGACACCATGAAGACTCATTTCTCTCCGAAGCAAGCATTCGGTGCCGTTGTTGTTGTTTCGGCGCTCTTCTTGGCCGCGTGCGGCGGCTCAAGCAGCGACTCGGCGAAGTCCGATGCCAGCACAACCACCGCCGCGCCCAAGACCCTCAAGATCGTTGTCACTAACGACGACGGCTACGACTCAGAGGGCATCAACGCCATCACCGAGGCATTGCGCGCGCAGCCCAATGTCGAGGTCACCGTTGTTGCTCCCGCCACCCAGCAAAGCGGTAAGGGCGGCACCGTCACTGGTGGAACTCTGAGCGCGAGCGATCTCAAGACAAAGGGTGGCTACCCCGTCAAGGCCGTTGCCGGAACACCAGCCGATGCCATCATTTGGGCGGTTGAACAAAAGGGCATTTCTTTCACCCCAGACTTTGTCGTCTCCGGGATCAACGCCGGCGCCAACCTCGGCCCCGTTGTTGACCTTTCAGGAACAATCGGTGCTGCTCGCGCCGCCGTCCAGCGAGGAATTCCGGCGATTGCAGCAAGCAATGGCGCCCTTGCGGGACCGTTTGCACCTGCCGAATCAGCCAAGGTCGTCATCGAATGGTTCAAGAAGAATCGTGACGCAATCGCAAACGGAACCATCGACAAGACCCAGGTGTTCAACCTCAACATCCCGACCTGCGCTACCGGTGCAGTTCGAGGAGAAGTTGTCGTCCCCATCTCGACAACTGACAACTCATTCTTGACCAAGCAGCCAGACTGCACGTCAACCGTTGCCGCGCCGAATAACGATGTCGCTGCCTACATGGTTGGGTTCGCACCGCTGTCGATGCTCAGCGCAAAGCCAGCTGCGTAAGTACTCACGAATCGCTATCGCGCTCTGATCGTCAGAGCGCGATAGCGATTTCGTACGCACGGTTGCGTGCAACCGCAAAGAGTTCAGCCACTTCCGCGGCTGCATCTTTTTTAGAGAGTCCGCGCCCGATGGCGAGTTTCACCGCTTCTCGAAGCTGATCGTCTGTGGCCTCCGCCGCAGGAAGGGCACCCTCGAGGACGAGTACATATTCGCCACGCGGATCCACCTCAGCGCACCGTTGGATCGCGGTACCGAGCGAACCACGCCAGATTTCCTCATGGAGTTTCGTCAATTCGCGAGCAAGCACAATGCGCCGCTCGACACCGCAAACTTCAGCGAGATCGTTGAGTGTCTTTTCAAGTCGATGCGGCGCCTCGAACAAAATCGCCGTGCGCTTTTCGTCTGTGAGTTCACGAAGTCGCAGCGCGCGCCCGGATCCCTTACGCGGGAGAAACCCTTCAAAGACAAACCGTGATGTCGTGAGTCCACTCGCAACCAGCGCATGCAGCACTGCGGAAGGACCTGGAACGACTTCGACGGTGATGCCAGCATCAATCGCTTTCGAGACCAAAAATTCTCCGGGGTCTGAAACCCCTGGCATCCCGGCATCGCTCACCAGAACAACAACGTCACCACGCTGCACATGGCCCAGTACACGTTCTGCGGCATCGCCTTCGGTGTGTTCGTTCACGACGATGTAGGTCGGCGACGCGATCCCGAAATGCGACAACAACCGACCGGTTCGGCGCGTGTCCTCGCATGCGACGACTGCTGCCTGCCCAAGTGCTTCGAGTGCTCTCGGCGAAATATCTCCGAGATTGCCTATGGGCGTTCCAACGAGAACCAAGCGACCAGACAGTGAAGAACTCATCGAATCTCCAGTCGGTCGCCCTCGACAACACCCCAACGGGCGAATGCCCCCGCTTCGGTTTCGATGACCGAACACGAGCGGAGTACGAACGCACCGAGACGATTCGGCTTCATCGTCGTAAGGCGCAAAACCGTGCCATCCGCATCGAGGTGGGCAACATCGATCGCGAATCTCATGCCAAACGTGTGTACCGATTTCGCCGGCTGTAGGAGCATCGCTCCTTCAACCCGGTCGCGCCCAAGTAAGCCACGCCGACGATCGCGCCTGTTCGTCACAATCTCAAGCGTGGCAAGCACGCGCCCTTCAAGGACGAGCCAATTCCCCGAAGATTCGCTCGACGACATAGCGCCGATGCTACGGGCTCAGACGTTGAAGCGGAACTCCATCACGTCGCCATCGGCAGGCTGGTATTCCTTGCCTTCGACCCGAAGGATTCCCGCGTCGCGAGCCTTCGACCACGACCCAACCTCGAGCAACTCATCCCAATGAATGACCTCGGCCCGAATGAACCCGCGCTCGAAATCAGTGTGAATGACACCCGCACATTGAGGAGCCTTGTAGCCGGCTCGGAATGTCCAGGCCCTCGTTTCCTTTTCACCTGTCGTGAAGTAAGTGCGAAGCCCAAGCATCCGGTAGGCCGCATGCAGGAATCGCGGCAACGCACCTTCGCCAAGCCCGAGTCCTTCGAGCATCTCGACCCGTTCATCGGCGTCGAGCATGGCTGCTTCAGCTTCAAGCTGAACACACATGCCAATGACTTCGCCGTGACCGCCGAACTCTTCGATCACCGGCGCGGTCTTTTCATCGATGCTGTCGAGATCGTTTTCGCTGACATTGACGATTGCCAGCACGGGCTTGTTCGTCAGCAGGAAATAGCTCTTGATGAGATCGCGAGATTCTGCGTCGAGGTTGCTTCTATAAAGCGGCGTTCCTTCCGAAAGGATTTCAAGCGCTTTGCCTAGTGCTTCGACCTCATCGGCAATGAATCGATCTTGCTTCGCTGCTTTACGACGCTTCTCGATCTGGTTCTCCACTGTTTCGAGATCGGCAAGCGCAAGCTCGGTTTCTACGATCCGGAGGTGTTCCAGCGGATCGGAGGGGCCGGGTACGTCATCGTCTTCGAACGCTCGCAACACAAACACAATTGCGTCTGATTCACGGATATTGGCAAGGAACTTGTTGCCAAGGCCTTCGCCCGTGCTTGCGCCTTCGACGAGGCCACCGATATCGACGAACTGCACGCTGGCAGGGATGACCGACTTGGCGTTGCTCATGATCGCGAGCTTCTCCAAACGATGATCCGGCACTTTGGCCACACCAACGTTGGGATCTTTCGTGGCGAAGGCGTAGGGCGCAGCAAGAGCGCCGCCTCCGGCGAGAGCGTTATAGAGCGAGGACTTTCCCGCATTTGGCAGACCAACGAAACCGAACTTTTCCATGAGGCAGCGAGGCTACATGGCAGCCACCCTTTGAATTCGCTGACGAACCCACGCCGAGAACGCCACCCCAACAGCGCCATCTCCAACTTCTGACCGGTGATTGGTCCCCCCCACGGCCTTGGGCCTAAGATTTCGCCCCTATGTCAAAGCGAACCAACAAGCGCCGCACGAACGCCCGTCGCAAGCCGGCCAACCACGGCACCAAGCCCAACGCCGGTCGCGGCTGATTCAGCCCGCTGCCGTCAGGCCGCGCCTCTCTCGTGTCCAGCCAGCCTTCAAAGGAACTCATTACTGTCCCGAACCCTGAAAAGGGTCGTGACTACGAGATCCTCTGCGAAACCGATGAGTTGACCTGCTTGTGCCCCGTCACAGGCCAACCCGATTTCGCGACTGTTCGCATTACCTATGTTCCCGACGAACTTCTTGTAGAGCTCAAAAGTCTCAAGATGTACATCTGGTCCTACCGTGACGAAGGTGCCTTCCACGAGGCCGTCACAAACACGATTCTCGACGATCTCGTGCGAGCGCTTTCGCCGCGACGAATGACCGTCGAAACGGTATGGAAGGTTCGCGGTGGCGTTCTCACCACCGTCACGGCGTCACACCCGTAACCGTTCACACCCGTAACGCATCGCTCGCGTTACCGGATATCCGGACTGCGCCAAGAGCGCTATTCGGCTCCCGGCATCTCTGGGGGAACCTCGGTACGTTCGACAACACTCGCCGGCGGCCCTTGTCCCGGAGGAGGAGTGACCTTGCCGGCCGACAGATCAACGAGCTTTCCGATTCGGTCAATGACTGCCCACGACAGGCGGTCACCGCCGACCGTCGAAAAGTGCACGTTGTCCTTCTGCCGCATTCCACGCACGACGCCATCAGCATTGGGAAGATTCGCAGCAAACTGGTAGCCAGAATCAGAGAAGAACGGCCAGGTATCGAAGTACTGGATCCAAGGACGCGATTGCGCTTCGGACCAGTAGATGTAATTCAACTGGTCCATACCGTGAGTCTTCGTTCCGGGACCCATCGGCGGGGGCCCACACCAGATAGTGATTCGCTTGTTGTCGGGCGATTTCAGCAGATCCATCGTGGCTGCCACGCGGCGTCGATATTCCGTCATCCACGGTTCGGAGTAGCGCTCGAGAACTTTGTTATTCGCATCAACCATGTTCTGGCCGTCGTTTGCACCAAACATGATCACGAGAATCGCTGGATTCGCAGGGAGAACATTCTTCACCAGGTGCTCAGGCCAGTTGAAGTAATCGGGCCGAGCCAAGCCGGTCGAGACGTGATAGTCGAGCGTTGGAGTGAAGATGCCGGTCGACTGTGTGATCCGCTGAAACGACGTGCCGAAGGTTTGCGTGATGGAGTCGCCACCAACCCAGATCTTCATCGGCTCCGAAGGAGTAGGGGCAGGCAGCTCTGGGACCTTCTTCGCTTCAGCAGCTGCCGCCGCAGTCTCCGCTTCAGTCTGCCGACGCAGAAGTTCCTCGACGTCGATCTTGGTTCCTTGGTTTTTGCCGAGTGCGTCATCAATCGAAGTACGGAAAAAGTTGATGTGCAGCGCGTCGGTCACGGTCGCGACCGTCTTGGCAATCTCGTTCCGCAATCCATCGCCTTTTGCGTTGCTCTTACGCAACGTCGCATCGGCATTGAGAAGCCCTGCGACGCAGAGCGCCAGCACCATCACAACAAGAATCAGACCGGCCGACATTGTGCCTTCGCGACGAGGCCGTAATCGATTGAAGAGCTTGCGCCAATTGAACGAGGAACGGCCACCCGATGACTTCTGTAGTTGGCTCATCGCGGACCCTCCATCAGAATTGGAAATAGATGAATGGCGCGATCCCCTCGGGACCAAGCGCATCAACAAGGACAAGTCCACCAGCAAGCGCAGCGATTTGCAGGGCAGGCGCCCACGTCGCAAACCACACTTCGGCTTTCTGAGGGATACGAGGCGGGACGAACTGTGAGGCAATGCTCGCCACAATGACGACGAGCAACAGAAGGCTTACGCCCGCTGTCGAACCACTTGAAGCGAACAAGCGACCGAGCAGCGAGAACGCACCGTCAATCGACTGCGCCCGGAAGAACACCCAAGCCAAACACACCACGTTAAAGACCAGGAACCATTGCATCGCCTTTACAAGGAGCGGTGGCAATCCAAGTTCGTGGCCCTTCCATTTGCCGCGAACGATTCGTTCAGCGACGAGATAACTGCCGTGAATTGCTCCCCACACAACGAACGTCCAGTTCGCTCCGTGCCACAGACCGCCGATGATCATGACAAGGAACAAGTTCCGGTACATCATGGCCTTTGAACCACGATTACCGCCGAGCGGGATGTAGAGATAGTCACGCAACCAACGCGACAAGGTCATGTGCCAGCGGTTCCAGAAGTCCTGCAGGGTGAGTGCGATGTAGGGCGAATCGAAGTTCTGTGGGAATCGGATTCCGAGAAGCAACGCGATACCGATCGCGATGTCGGTGTAGCCACTGAAATCTGCGTAAATCTGAATTGCGTAGGCGTAAATCGCCATAAGCACAGCGAGCGGACCAAAGGCGTCGGGATTCGCGAAGACTGGATCCACGATCTGGGTTGCCAAGAAACTTGAAATCACGACTTTCTTGAACATGCCCCGGAAAATCAGCATGAACGCTTCACCCGAACGCACATAGCGGGGATCAGGTTCTTCATCGAGCTGCGGTGCAAACTCGCTCGCACGCACAATTGGTCCAGCAACGAGGTGAGCAAAAAACGAGAGATAGACCGCGAAGTCAAGAATGTTGAGGGGCCTTCTCCACTGACCCCGTCCAATGTCGATCACGTAACTGATCGCTTGGAACGTGAAGAACGAAATTCCGATTGGCAGGATGATGTTCAGCAGCGGAGGATCGACCGAAATGCCGATCGAGCGCATCTTTTCGGTGATGGTCGAAATGAAGAAATCGAAGTATTTGAAATAGCCGAGGATGCCAAGATTGACGACGACGGCAATTCGCACGAGCCATCGGCTCGCGTTGGTCCGCTCCCCCTCTGGAGTGAGCGCACGGAACACGGCCAATCCCAAGAACCAATTGATGCCGATGCTCAAGAAGAGCAGCATCAGATAGTTCCAGTCCCACCATCCATAGAAGACACAACTCGCGGCGAGGATGAACCAACGCCATGCGATCTTGTGAGGTCGAAGCAGCCAACTCCCGGTGAACACCACCAAGAAGAAGACCGCGAAATCGACGGTGGGGAAAAGCATGGAGGGGTTTCCCTGGTGGACGGAGTAGCGAACTGATACGGCGGCCGGATCATCACGAAAGGCCAGAGTCGAAACTACCGCAGCACCCTTGAATTTTCCGGGCATACGCCGACCGCGTTACCGATAGGGTCGGTCTGTGCTTGATCACGTGTTCACCGACGCCATCGGAGCGCTTCGCGATGCCTTCGAAGGGGCGATGCTTGAACGCCAAGCCTTCGAAGAGCGGTTCAACATGGACATGCTCTTAGGAGACATGACATGGGAGACCACCTATGGCCTCCCCGGCGAAGGTGTTCCGCCCAGGGTGCAGGCCGACCTCACGCTCACGTGGCCCACGTGGGCCCAGACCGCATATCGGTCGTGGTACATCGGCGAGACGCTCGACGAAGCCCCCCGCATCGATATCGAACTCGTTCTTCGGGTGCAGCGCCTTTCGGCCGTCCCCGATCCCGCTGTGCTGATGGCCGCCCTACCGGACCTCAGCCCCCCGATTGGCAACGACCGCCTCGAAAGGTCCGGACCAACCATCGAGACAATTTTCGCAACGACCTTCGATCAGCCCGAATACGCGATCGAAGTGAGTTACGAAGGCAGCTACGAAGTCGATGAGGCAACGCTGGCCGATGGCGCTCGCCTCGATGACAACGTTGGAGCCATGGGCGGATGGATTTCAGCGATCCTGGTGAAGGTCGGAGATCTCCCCTGGGATTTCCTTCCGCCGCTTGACGAATCCGCCTAATTCAAAACGAATCGGGCGCAGGAAGCAGATCAGGGAACTCCGGCTCGCGGCCTTCGGCCTTGGCCGTAAACGTTTCAACCATGTCAGACGGCTGGAACATTCCCGTCTGCCATGTCGCGATGTGGTTGAGCCCATCGGTCACGTTGTGATCGCGCGAGTACAGCAGCATTTCTTTTGTGCCCCAGATAGCAAGCGGACTCTTCGACGCGATTTCCCGTGCAATATCGAGCACGCCAGCAACGAGTTCCTCGTGGGTCGGGAAGATCTCGTTGATAAGACCAACTTCAAGCGCTCGCTGAGCTGACATTCGTTGGCCGGTGTAGGCCATTTCACGCGCAACGCCATCAGGAATGATCTTTGGGAGTCGTTGCAGGGTGCCGACATCGGCGGTCATCCCGATATTGATTTCCTGAATGACGAAAAAGGCATCTGCCGACGCGTACCGCATGTCGGCAGCCGTCACCATGTCAACTGCCCCACCGATACAGCCACCTTGAATCGCTGCGAGTACAGGCATACGAACGCGCTCAAACGAGGTGAAGCTCTCCTGCAGCATCAGCGCCGTTTGGCGAAGGCGGGCGCGAACACGACCCATTTCACCGGAATCGCCAGGCGTGATTGCCGAGTCGCCAGAGGTAAAGACGCCGAGGTCCATGCCCGCACAGAAGTGGCGACCGGTTGACGACACAACGATCGCCCGCACATCACCGCGCGCATCAAGCCCACGAACGATTTCCGGAAGTTCTGTCCAAAACTCTCGCACCATGGAATTGAGTTCGTCCGGCCGATTCAAGCGAATGTGCGCAACCTTGTCGGTCACCTCAACATCAAAACACGATGAACTGAACGAAGAACTCATAACGCGCCTTTCACGAGCACCGAGAGGTTGACCTGTGGACGCGCCCCAATGTGTGAAATCGCTTCGGCGGCAACGACGGAAGCGGTGCGACCCGCCGTATGGAGATCGGAACCCCGAACCCATGCCGAGAGGAAACCAGCGGCATAGAGATCACCTGCGCCGGTCGTGTCGACAAGTTCTGTCGGCACCGCCGGCACATCAACGCGTTCACCATCTGAGGAGATGATGACAGACCCCGCCTCACTTCGAGTGAGGCACGCGATTGCACAATGGCCGGCGACGCGACGGGCCGCCTCGTCAAAGTCATCGACTTCGTAAAGCGAGCAGATTTCGTCTTCATTTGCGAACAGGATGTCAACGTGATGTTCGACGATTTCAAGGAATTCGGCGCGATGACGATCGACGCAGAACCCATCGGAAAGCGTGAACGCAACGCGAGTGCCGGCATCTGCGGCCCAGCCCATCACGTTTCGGAGCGCACTCTTGGCGGCGGGCTCATCCCACAGGTAGCCCTCGAGGTACACAACTCGTGCCGTCGGCACGAGTGAAAGGTCGATGTCGTCGGTCGTGAGTTGGCCAGCGACGCCGAGTGACGTGTTCATGGTTCGTTGCGCATCGGGAGTAACACAGATCAAGCAACGAGCGGTTCCTGCCGAAGCCGCAGCGCCGATTGCAGGAAAACCATGGAACGCAACGCCCGCAGCGCGGATGTCGTGGGCGAAGACGTCTCCCAGTTCGTCGTCGGCAACTTTGCCGATGAACGCCACTGAAGTGCCGAGCGAGGCCAGACCAGCAGCGGTATTCGCTGCAGAGCCGCCAGAGATTTCAACCGCTGGAGGCATCGCCGCATAGATGGCGCGAGCGCGATCGGGATCGGTCAATTGCATCGAACCCTTGACCATTCCGTGATCCTCGAGGAAGGAATCGTCGGTCTGGGCGAGTACGTCGACAATTGCATTGCCAACGCAGAGGACATCGAGGGATCGATCTGAGGGAGGAAGGAGCGCAGTCATCGAGTCCGACCCTACGCTGGCTCCGTGACCGATACAGAACTTCTCCCCCGCGACGGCGAACCCAATCCTCATCGCCTCGACGGCCCTATCCGGCCCGTCCGTTACGAGCTCACCCTTGAACCCGATCTCGAGGCCGCCACGTTTGCCGGCGAGGTCCTGATTTCCGTTCTGGTCACGGCCCCAACCGACACCATTTCGTGCAATGCCCTCGACCTCGACATCCTTGCTGCGGAACTCACCGAAGGCCCCCTCGCCAGTGGCTCACCCGTCGCTGTTACCGGCGTCGCCCTCGATGCCGAAACTGAGCGCGTCACCTTCACCCTCGGTCAGCCTCTTGCCTCGGGCGAAGCGCACCTTCGCATCCGGTTTAACGGCGAACTCAACGACAAGTTGCGTGGCTTCTATCGCTCCACCTTCACCGATACCGACGGCGTTGAACAGGTCATCGCCACCACCCAATTCGAAGCAACCGATGCTCGCCGAGCATTCCCCTGCTGGGATGAGCCCGATCACAAAGCATCGTTCGCAATTTCACTGATTGTCGACGAAGACCTCTTTGCCGTTTCCAACTCGTCAGAACTTTCACGAGTATCCGCGCCGGATCGCGTCGGGAAGCACCTCGTGCGCTTCGCTGAAACGATTGTGATGTCGACCTATCTCGTCGCTTTTGTTGTCGGCCCACTCGAAGCCACCGCTCCAGTCGACGTTGATGGCACTCCAATGCGAGTCATCTACCCCAAGGGCAAAGGTCACCTCACTGACTTCGCACTCGAAGTTGGCGCCTTTTGCCTTCGCCACTTCACGAACTACTACGGAATTCCTTATCCAGGCGACAAACTCGATCTAGTCGCTGTTCCCGACTTCGCGTTCGGCGCAATGGAAAACCTCGGGTGTGTCACGTTCCGCGAAATCCTTCTACTCGTTGATCCCGCCACCACCACACAAGCGGAACTCCTCAACGTCACCGACGTCATCAATCATGAACTTGCACATATGTGGTTTGGCGATCTCGTCACCATGAAATGGTGGAATGGCATTTGGCTCAACGAAGCCTTCGCCACCTTCATGGAGATGCACGCCACCGACGCGTTCCGTCCCCAATGGGATCGCTGGACAACATTCGGACTTTCGCGCACCGCCGCGTTCGATACCGATTCGCTCACGAACACTCGACCGATTGAATACCCCGTCATTTCACCCGCCGATGCCGAAGGCATGTTCGACATCCTCACCTATGAAAAAGGCGCTGCGGTCGTCCGCATGCTCGAGCAGTACCTCGGTGAGGACCAGTTCCGATCCGGCATCCGCCGATACCTCGCCGAGCACGCGTTCGGAACCACCGAAACCACCGACCTCTGGGATGCCATCGAATCAGCAACGGGTGAACCGGTTCGTCGAATCATGGACTCCTGGATTTTTCAGGGCGGATTCCCCGTCATTTCGGTCGACATCGTCAACGACGGACGCACACTGCGTTTGTCACAACACCGCTTCGGATACGCCGGCGACCTAGGCGACGGAGAATCACCAATCCCGGCGCACGACGACGCCGCGCAGTGGATCGTCCCACTCATCTTTTCCCAGCGCAGCGCGACTGATGGGGTTGTCACTTTTGAGAAGGTGCTACTTGATCAGCCATCAGTCGATATCGATCTGATCGAACCTGCGACCTGGATCTACGTCAACACCGAAGGCACTGGCTTCTACCGCGCTCGGTATGCGCCCGATCTCCGCGCCGCACTGGTAACACACGCCCAAACCGACCTCTCTGCTATCGAGCGGTACGGACTTGTTGATGACATCTGGGCATCGGTTCTTGCCGACGACCTCGAAGCACACGACTTTCTCGATGTCGCCGACGCGTTTTGCGAAGAGACCGATCTGTCTGTTTGGCAGCGGATCATCGCTGGACTCAGCGCACTCGACCGCGTTGTCGATGGCGACGGCCGCGCAGCGCTCCGAACCCGAGTGCGCGGAATCATCAGCCCGGCCTACGAGAAGCTCGGTCCCGAGCCGCGCCCCGATGACTCCGACCGAGACCGCGCTCTTCGCGGTGTGCTCTTCGAGGCACTCGGAGTCCTTGGCGGCAACGTCGACGTCCAGTCCCGAGCTCATGTGATTCTCGATATTGGCGCTCTTGACCCTGATCCATCGCTCGTTGCAGCGTCGGTCAACATCGTTGCGGCAACTGGAACCGGCGCGGACTTCGATGAGTTCGTGCGCCGGATGAAAAGTGCGCCGACTCCGCAAGAGGAACTTCGCTACCTCGGCGCCCTCGCCGATTTCCCCGATCCCGACCTCATTGCACGCTTGGTTCGGATGTCATTGACTGATGACGTGCGGAGCCAGAACGCACCGCTCCTTCTCCGACGCGCCCTCTCAAATCGCGATGCTGGTGAGATCGCATGGTTCTTCGTGAGTTCTGAATGGGAGGCAATCACCACTCGCCTGCCGTCCAATTCAATTGCGCGTTTTCTCGAAGGAATTCGCGGATTGTCGAAACCTGGAACCGCAGCCGAAGTACTGGCATTTTTCGAGACCCACGAGGTGCCTCAAGGCGACAAGATCCTCGCCCAGCACCTTGAACGCCTCGAAGTGAACGTCGCGTTGCGTCAACGCGAGTCAGAGCGACTCACACACAGACTGCTTCACGGTCGCTGATTTTTGTTCGATCCGGAACGTGTCTAGATCAGAGCCACTTCTTACGACGGAAATAGAGATACAAGCAGCTTGTTGTCACAAGCATCATCCCGAGCGCGCCGTAGTACCCGAACCTCCAATGAAGTTCGGGCATGTCAGTGAAATTCATGCCGTAAATTCCAGCTATCAACGTTGCGACGATGAGAATTGCGCCCCATGAGGTCATCTTCTTCATGACCTCGTTCATTCGGTTTGACGTGAGGGCAAGGCTTGCGTCGACGACGTTGCCCATCAGCTCGCGCTGCGTGTCGATCTGATCGATGACACGCAGAAGGTGGTCAAAGACATCCTCGAGGTAGACGATTGCTGCCTCTTCAACCCAAGGAACTTCACGGCGAAGCAAGGCCAACGCGACGTCACGCAACGGAACAACTCTGCGACGAAAGGTGATCAGCGAACGGCGAAGTTCCAAGAGTTCTTGCTGCAGAGTGCCGTCAGGAGGAGGACCAACATCGAACAACGTCTCTTCTATGACTTCAAGCGCATCTTCGGCCTGTTCGGCTTCTGCGAAATAACCATCGACGAGATCGTCGAGGAGGCAATAAAGAAGAAAGCCAACACCGGTATCGAGTTTTCGGAGCTGAACGTAACGGTGCGCCACTTGCTCGATGGAGAACGTTTCACCGTGATCATTCGTTTCACGAACAGTGACGAGCCAGTTCGGCCCGATGAAGAAATCGACTTCGCACATGTCGCCATCTGCAGCACGCGCGTAAGCGACCAAGAAAGCATGAAGCGGATAGCGGTCGAGTTTGGCGCGCTGGCCGTGCTTGCGAACATCCTCAACCGCTAGTTCGTGAAGGTCTAGACCCTCCGCAATCGCATCAAGTTCCTCATCAAGAGGCCCACATAAGTCGACCCAAACAAGATTTGATTCATCAGCCACTGCGGAAGAAATCGCTTCCGTTCCGGCCACTAGCCACGATGTTTCACCGTTGTAGACAGTCGCGTTCAACATGTTGCGTCGACTTCAGCGCGTTCGCTAGAGATAGCCGCGTCACGTTCGGTATCGCTGAGTCCGTGATAGCGCCGTTCCCATCGACCAGTGAAGCGTTGCGCCCCCCATGCCAACGCAATCACGAGCAAGACAACACCGAGGCCGCGTAGATGTTGATAGCCGTTTCCGAATGTTCCCATCGAAACGACCGACGTTGGCCACACAAACCAACTCGCGGCAATGCAGACAACGAGATACGACGGGCGATAGCGGCCAAGGCCACAAGCGGCAAGAAGCGCAAACCCCGTGACGAGATACCAGGGCCAAATCACTGGGCCGAGCAGAACGTAGGCAACGAGCATCACGCCCGTGGCCTTGATGAATCCCACGCGCGGGCTGCGCATAAGCATGACAAACGCGATCACCGCTGTCGCTAGGAGCCCGAGTGCCCGAACTCCAGAGGCGAGAAGTTGACCATCAACATGGAGTCCGATTCCGTTGAGGATCTCAGCGATACTGAAGCCGATCTTTGTTGTCGGCGAATAGGTGTCGTTGACTTTTCCGGTGCTCTTAAGCGCCGTGATCCAGCCCGGTCCGAGACCTACAAGGAAACAGCCAACGACGATTGCGGCAGTCGAAGACGCAAAGACCGCTGCTGTCGTCAGAACACGCTCTTTCCATGTGGCAATTGCTCCTCGCCAACACCAACCGAGATACAGCAATCCAATTGCGGCCGGAAGTTTCACTGCAGTCGCAGCGGTGATGAGTGCTACCGCCAACTTCTTTTTGTCCCGTTGCGCCGCAGCAAGACCGAGTGCGAGGAAGCCGAACATAAGCGCGTCATTGTGAACGCCACCGATGATGTGCAGGATCATGATCGGATTGCCGATGCCGATTGCAATTGCGACAGCGGCAGAGAGTCCATTTCCAACTGCGATCAATCCGATGCCGATCGCCGCCATTATGACGGCGAGCCACACAATGACCCGATACACGTTGATTGCCGTGACTTGATCGTGACCTGCAATTTCCACCGCCGATCGGGCCGCTATCACTGCTACTGGTCCGTACGGTGCCGGAGCGGAGCGCCACACCGGATCGGCCCCACTTGTGAAGTCGTTACGACCGAGTTCGACTGGCCCCACCGAACTTGGATCGATTCCACGGCTCGCCATTTCTCCCTGAGCGACATAGCTATAGACATCGTTCGAAAGAAGCGGCGGACCGAGAGAAACAGGTATTGCCCACAGCGCAATAACGGCACCAACGACAATGACCGCTCGACGTGGGTCGGCGATTCGTCCAGCGCGATGAACAAGGCCAAGCCAACCGACGGCAAGGAGAATGAGGCCCAGAAGGAACCACATCGTCGACTGCGTGCTCGTTCCGGGATGAGCGATTCCGGGAATCGACAATCGCCAGGTTGGAACGGCTAACCGCCACTGCGGTGCCGACGCAGCGATCACTGTGGTGCCGACGACTCCGCTGAGTGCACTCAGGGCGGTCTGCCACCAACGAGAGCCGGCAGTGGCAGTTGGCTGCCAATGCGACTCATCTCGCTCTTGACGTAACGCTTCCTCCGACGGCCCGATGAGAAGGGCCCGGCCACGCTCTACGAGGCGGAGCAGTTCTGGAGAAGTCGTGACCGCCGCACGGGCACGTTCCAAAGTTGAGGGCACGCGACGAGGCTAGCGGCGAGATGGGTCGCTGGAGGGTCTACCCCTGACACTCATCAAGTGCTTCAAGCAGCGGCAGTGACGGTGTCCCCCAGCCTGGCTCGTAACCGACCATCTGACGAAGCGTCTCGGCCTTCCACCGGTCTTCGAGAACTTCGATCATGTCTGCATCGACCTTTGCCGGATGCGTGAGCCCACATGCCCAACTCAGTCGTTCGAGTTCAAACCGAACTCCGGCGAGATAGTTCCCACATCGAACGCCTTTATCTTCAGGGTCGAGTCCGCGCGTGAGGCGTCGATTCTGTGTCGCTACACCTGTCGGACAGCGATCGGTATGACACCGCTGTGACTGGATGCAGCCAATGGAGAACAATGCCGTTCGGCCGACGTTGACCATGTCGCAACCAAGTGCAATAGCGCTAAATGCAGCTTCGGGCATGCCAAGTTTGCCTGAACCAATGAAGACAACGTCGTCGGTAATCCCCGCTTGGGCAAAGGCTCGGTAGACCCGGGTGAAGCCCCAACGGAACGGAAGAGCAACGTGATCAGTGAAGGCCAACGGCGCCGCTCCGGTGCCTCCCTCTCCGCCATCGACCGTGATGAAGTCAGGGCCACGGCCAGTCGCTGCCATCTTGGTTGCAAGTTCTGACCAGAATGCACCTTGCCCCACTGCCGACTTAATTCCTACGGGAACACCAGTGGCCTCGGCCACCTCTTCAACGAACTCGATGAGACTGTCGACATCCGTAAACGCAGTGTGGGCTGCAGGGCTCTTGCACGCAACGCCGACCGGAATTCCGCGAATTGCGGCAATTTCGGCGGTGACTTTGTTGGCGGGAAGTAATCCTCCGAGCCCGGGCTTCGCTCCTTGACTGAGTTTGATCTCAATCGCTCGAATCGGCGCCGCCTGTACCTGTTCAATAGCGCGCGCAAGATTGAACGATCCGTCTCCGTTCCGGCAACCGAAGTAGCCCGTGCCAATTTGCCAAACAAGATCGGCACCGTGAAGGTGATGCGGAGTAACGCCGCCTTCTCCTGTCGTGTGCAGCGCACCTGCCATTGCGCAGCCGCGGTCGAGCGCCTCTATTGCTGCGCCGCTGAGTGAACCAAAACTCATCCCTGACACGTTGACAATTGAGGCAGGACGAAATGCATGTCGCCGACCATGCGAAGCCCCGAGAACTTTGGCGCATGGCAGCGGCCGTGACGGATCGGGATGTGCGGGAGCATCGACTGGACCATCGAGCGGAAACATTGATTGCTTGATAATCGTGTAATTGCGCGATTGATCGAGATCGTTGTCGGTTCCGAAACCGAAATACGCGTTCTGTTGTTTGGCAGTCGAATACACCCAACGACGATCGTCGCGGCTGAACGGACGCTCTTCGTTGTTATCGGTGACGATGTATTGACGGAGCTCCGGACCAACTGCTTCAAGGATGTATCGAAGGTGACCAATGACAGGAAAGTTCCTGAGAATCGCGTGCTTCCGCTGCACGAGGTCGTAGACCGCCAGAAGAACCAGTAGCGCAACAACAACGACAAGAGCTACGAGTCCCACTGACCACGACATAAGAGAAGCCTACGGGGCCATGCGACGACTTCTTCGTCAGATGAGAGCGAGGACCAATCCGGCTTGGCCAAGGTGATAGGTGACCATCACAATCATTCGACTTCGCGGAAAATCGTTCAGGAATCGCGTCCAGCCCAGCACCGAATCGCTCGCCGCAAACAACAAGGCACCGGCAATAGCGAAGAATCGGCCGGTGCCAATCGCTGAGGCAACCATCAGCGAGATGACCGAGATGTACGCCGCAACGGGGCCCGCCAACGCCTTATCGGTAAGCGCTGCGCCCTGGACAATCTTGCGCCCAACAACAAGCGCGGCCACCGTCATCAGGATCACGCCAAAGAGGAATCCACCGAATGAGATTCCGAGCGCAAGCAACGCAACCACGTAAAACACGTGAGCGACGAGAAACGCTCCGAGCCCTGCAACGAACATGTCCTTCGGAAGCATCAGGCACACATCGCCAACCATCGACAGAATCAACCCGATGACCAACATCACTCGCGCGAAATCCGAAGACGGATCAATCGCCAAGGCAACGGCGATGAGAAACACCATCACGAGTGGTTTCAGGATGTATTCGGCGACGCGGTAATTATTCGATACCGAAAGCCAGTCACTGACTGCCACCACAGCGGTGAGCGACAAGAGAAGGAATGCGAGCGCAGTCATCGTCTACTCACGGAGCATCAAGGCGAGGAAGTACGAGCGACATGCTGTCGGGGCACACCGAACGGCCAACGAGCCATTCGCGAACACTTTCCATGGGCACCCAAACCGCTTCGGCGATTTCGTTGTCGGCAAAGTCAAACGGACCCTCGGTGCGTGCCTGATAGATCCGGGCCACTTCGCGGACGTCATCATCCTCAAATGAGCCTTCACCGAGATACGCGAGTTCGGCGGTGACCCCGAGTTCTTCGGCGAGTTCCCGTGCAGCCGCCAACTCCCATGCCTCACCGGCCGCGACGACACCGCTTACAGCGATATCCCAGGCGTCGGGCCAGAGGTCTTTCCACGATGCCCGTTGATGCACAAGAAGCTCATCGGCATCGTTACGAATAACAACAAAAACTGATCGATGTAGGAGATTGTTCGCACGCATCTCGGCACGAGTCACCGTTCCAACAACGGTGCCCATTTCATCGAGTTGATCGACGAGTTCTTCGCTTGCGTCGATTTCCCCCATCAGAGCGTTGCCGCCCGTTCGCACGCTTCTGCAAACGATGCGCCATCTTCAAAAAGTGCTCGCAGTTGAACAACATGGCGAGGGCGATTCATGCCGAGAACGCCGGTAAGGCGATCGCCGTCGCCATAGAGAGCGACGAAACGGAACTCATCGGTGCTGCCATGCACAACCACACATTGATCTGTTGGCTGAGGGCGACCAGCAAGTTGGATCTTGCGGTCGTATTGGTCGCTCCAGAACCACGGAATTGGGTCGAACACCGCAGGAGTTTCGCCGCTGGCTTCTGCCAGCAACCGTCGGGCAGCGGCTTCGCCTCCGGCGATCGCCGTTTCCCAATGCTCAACGCGCAGCATGCGGCCGAAACGAGCACTCGGGTATCGAGCGATATCGCCAGCCGCCACAACTCCAGGAGCGGCAAGAAGCGTGTTGTCACACACGACACCGTCATCAAGCGTGAGACCTGATCCTTCAAGCCAGTCAGTAGTTAGCGTGACGCCGATACCAACGACAACGACCTCGGCAGCAACGGTTGTGCCATCGGTTAGCCCGACGCCAACTACGCGCTCAACACCATCGACGGTCGCGGTTTCGAACTGAAGGACTCCAGTGCCAAGTCTGAGGTCGACACCATTTTCGATGTGAACCTGCGCGCACACCTTGCCCATCTCGACACCGAGAATCCGTTCGAGCGGTAGGGGCATCGCTTCGACAAGGGTGACTTCAAGACCGCGTTTACGACAGCTCGACGCGACTTCAGCGCCGATAAATCCGGCACCAATCACGACGACTCGCGAAGGACCCGCATCGAGTTCTTCTCGCAACGCGAGGCTGTCGGCCAGGGTGCGAACGACATGAATACCTGCGATGCCAGCTGCTTCGGGCAATCGGCGAGCGGCGGCACCACTCGCGATCACCAATGAATCGAATGAGGTGTCCTCGACCAGGCCACCGGCGCCTTCAAGCGTGATCTGTCGTGAGGTCAGATCCACCGCCTTTGCTCGAACACCTAAGCGGAAATCGAGGCCGAGATCTTCTTTACCCGCAGGCAAAAGAATCTTCTCGGGCTCCCACTCGCCGGTGAGCATCTGTTTCGACAGCGGCGGCCGGTCGTAGGGCCGCTCCGGATCAGCGTCGACAACGATGATCGAGCCGGTGTGCCCCCCAAGTCGGAGCGTTCGGGCCGCGTTGATGCCCGCGAGAGACGCGCCGACGATGACAGTGGTGGAGTTCATGGTTCAGATCGTGCACTGAGCGGCGAACATCGCCGTTCGGTGGTCAATCCTCAGCGATGGAGATGGCCTGCTTCGGGCACCGCTGCACCGACTCTTCCATCTTGGCGCGCATGGATTCCGGCGGGTTCTCGTTGAGGACGTACAGGAAGTCGTCGTCACGGACCTCGAAGACCTCTGGGGCGATACCCATACAGACAGCGTTGCTTTCACACAGATCGAAATCGACCACGATTCGCATGACGGTCCCTTCTCAGAGCGATGACACTTGGTTGTCCGGGGGCAAGTGCCTCCAGACTGCCATCTTGCCCCATCCGCCACCGTCAGGGCGACGAGGGGCCCAATCGCGTGACAGATTGGTGGCCATGACTGAAATTGCTCCCCTTCAAGGAGTCCGCATCATCGAGGCTTCGATGCTCGGACCCGCAGCCGTCACCACCAATCTCGCCGAGCTCGGCGCCGATGTCATCAAAGTAGAAGCCCCTGGGGGCGACTACGGCCGCCAGATGACATGGCCGATCGTCGAAGACACCTCGCTTCTTTTCCTCCATTGCAACCGAGGCAAGCGATCAATCGTCCTCGACCTTCGCACCGACGAAGGTGTCCAAGCTTTCAAGGAACTCGTGGCCGATGCCGACGTTGTCGTCGAGGCCATGCGCCCCGGCGCGCTCGCTCGTCGAGGCCTTGGCTACGAAGACCTCAAGGCAATCAACCCGAAGATCGTTTTCATGACGATCAGTGGCTACGGAATGACGGGCCCGTATCGCGATCTCCCGAGCCACGGCATCGCCTACGACACGTGGGCCGGCATTGTCGAACCTGCCTACGACGAAGAGGGCTACTGCTACATCCCGCCCCATATTTCGATCGGCATTAACGCAGGTCCGATGTTCGGCGCTCTTGGCATCCTCGCCGGAATCATCAAGGCCCGCGCCACCGGTGAAGGCTGCTACATGGAAATTGCACAGTCCGACGCCGCTGCTGCGTTCGACTGGTATCGCAGCGAATCGTTCAAGGCCTACGAACGCCCCCAGTCCGAGGTCACGGGCAACAAGGCCGACAACTACGAACGTCGCGCTCCCGGCACCGCGGGCATGAAAGAAGGCGTGCGCTATCAGATGTACGAAACATCTGACGGACACATCCTCTTCATGGCATCGGAACAAGAGTTCTGGAAGAACTTCTGCAAAGGCGTCGGTCGCGACGATTTGTTCGAACAATTCCCTGGCTCCAAATACGCCGACCACGCTCGCGGCAACCGAGAACTGCTCGCCGAGCTCACGAAGATTTTCAAGACGAAGACCTCGCAGGAATGGATGGACTTCGGCGGCGAATGGAACACACCGCTTGCTCCGGTGAACACCCCATCAAACATGCAGAACGATCCGCAGTTCCAGGACCGCATGCCGTGGATTCCGAAGGAAATTCTCGGCGCCGATATGTTGCCGAATCCCGTCAAGATCATCGGTGGCGAACTTCCCATTCCGCGCAAAGCTCCCGAGTGCGGTCAGCACAGCGATGAGATCCTTAGCGAACTCCTTGGCTACGACGCAGCCCGCATTGCCGAATTGCACGAAAAGGGCGTTCTCGGCTGAGCCCGCACGACGAACTACTCCCGCTGCCGACTGATGTCGATGCGGGAACAACGCCGGCGCAGCATGTCTCGCGTCTGCGAATCCTTGGACGCGTCGTTTTTCTCGCGATCATGGCGTTCGCGTTCTACGGACTCGCGCCGCAGCTGCTCGATATGTGGGACCAAGTCCCTCAACTTCGAACAGTAAGTATCTATTGGTTCGTTGCCGTTCTCGTTTGTGAAATTGGCTCCTACGCGTGTGCGTGGGAACTCACTCGCGTTGCTCTTCCAAGAGTGTCGTGGTTTGTCGCTTCCACTGCGCAACTCACGTCGAACGCGGTCGCGAAAGTTGTACCTGGCGGCGCAGCCATCGGGGCAGCAACCGGTTTTCGAATGCTGTCGGTTTCTGGAATCAATAGAGGTTCCGCCGGAGCAGCGCTCACCGCCACCTCGATCATTTCAAACGGGGTACTGCTCTGTCTCCCGATGGTCGCTCTCTTTCTTTCAATCTTGGGCGCGCCCATCCCTGACGGAATGATCCATGTCGCATGGGGCGGCGCCGTTCTGGCGGTCGCACTCTTCTCCTTTGCGTTCTCACTCGTGCGCTTCGATCGACCAATTCTTTGGTTCGGCAAAGTCATCACGACGATCGCTGGATGGATCAACAGGCGTCTCGGGAAAACGGGCGGTCCAACAGTGGAAGGGATTGTCCGCCAGCGCGACCAAATGGTGAGCAGCCTCGGTGCACGATGGCAAGCCGCACTCGCTGCAGCGGTTGGCAACTGGCTACTTGATTACTTCGCACTGGTCTGCGCGCTCAAGGCGTGCG
>CAFBNA010000014.1_pt1 | contig 20310 bp, 24 predicted proteins | sample 7269141 | NCBI WGS metagenome assembly CAFBNA01 (sample SAMEA6814080, study PRJEB35770) | uncultured Microthrixaceae bacterium | biome: Freshwater; feature: Freshwater reservoir; material: water | place: Czech Republic | collected 2017-05-23 | depth 30m m
AGGATTTCGGCTTCGCCAACGACAGCCGAGTCGATGCCCGAGGCAACGCGGAAGAGATGCCCAGCAGCCGCATCGGCGTCGTGCACATACAAGTGATCGGCGAGTTCTTCTGGTGCAGCGAACGCGAGTTCAGAGAAGAACGTGCGCAGGTCGCCGTAGGCCGGGTGGAACTTTTCGGCAACGACATAGACCTCGGTGCGATTGCAGGTCGACAACACCACGGCTTCGCTCACGTGGTCGTGCGAGAGCACATCGTGAAGCGCCTTCGGCAGCCGACCGTCGTCGATCGTGACCCGCTCGAGTAGAGCGAGTGGGACCGTGCGGTGATTCAGTCCAACGACAACGACAGACACGCCTGCAGGCGCTCCTTAGCTTCGGCGCGGCGACCCTCGCGGATGAGGTCCAGCATTCCCGAATCCAGTGCTCCTTGCCAGTTCAGGCCCTCAGTCGACGTTCCTTCGGCCAGGAGCCGGGCACGTGCTTCAGTGAGGATCTCGACCAGTACGGCGTACTCGGGTCCGAACTCAGGACCATAGCGACGCCGGAGCCATGTTGAGAGGGCGGGTGACGAGCCACTGGTGGAGAAGGTGACCAGCAGCGGCCCCTGCCTGACCCGTGCAGGCAGCGCAAAGGCGCAGTTCGCGGGATCATCGGCGCTATTGACCCAAACCCCACAGGCCTCACCCTCGAGAAACACCTGCCGGTTCACATCGGGATCACTCGTGGCCGTAATTGCGAGGCGATAACCAGCGACCTCGCCGTCGACGTAGGGGCGCTTGTGACAGATGACCCCGTCGAGCGCAGCGATCTCGTCGAGAATTTCGGGGGCAACAATCTCAACCGACGCACCGCACACCACAAGTTCGCGCGCCTTCTGCAGTGCAACTAGGCCACCGCCCACAACTAAACAGCGACGACCAGCCAGCGAAAGGTTGACGGGATAGAGCGGCTGATCGAACGGCATGTCAGCTCACCGATTCCTTGGACTCTGCAGCAACGCCGAGTTCTTCACGCAACGACGCTCCAATGGATTCGCGTTGTCCGTAGAAACTCAACACCTGAAGTTCGAGTGCGAGGTCGACTTTTCGAAGTTGCGCATGATCAGGAACGGTGACGACCGCTGGCGCAAAGTTGAGAATCGACGTAACACCGGCGGCTACAAGGCGATCAGCGACTTCCTGGGCGCCGGCAGCTGGTGTGGCAATGATGCCGATGGCAATGCCAAGTTCGTTGACGAGTGCAGGAAGGTCATCAAGATCACGGATTTCGTGATCACCAAACATGGTGCCGACCTTCGAGGGATCTGCATCGACGAGCGCCGCAACAGGAAATCCGCGATCGCCAAAACCGCCGTAGTTCGCGAGAGCGGCACCGAGATTTCCGACACCGACAATGGCCACGGGCCAATCCCGAGTGAGCCCAAGTTCACGACTCATCTGCACAAGCAGATGGTCGACGTCGTAGCCCACACCCCGAGTGCCATAGGAGCCGAGGTAGGAAAGGTCTTTGCGAACCTTTGCGGCGTTCACGCCAGCGAGTTCCGCCAATCGTTCGGAAGAAATCGTGGTCATGCCCTCGCCCTGAACGTCGAGCAGGGTCCGCAAATACACCGGCAGTCGGGCCACGGTGGCTTCGGGTATTCGGCGTCTGCGGTCCACGACCGACCACGCTACCGACCTCGTTCGTTTGTTCACAAAGTCCACGGAGCCATTGCCGCCTTGAGGCCTGCCGCCGCGCCGCCCCTACGCTGTGCGCATGCATGCCGCCCTCGCCGCCGCCGCCACCCTGGTGTCGCTGGCCTTCGCCCTCTCGACTGGCGAGCGATGGCTGAGGGGCCGCAAGCGCCACGAAGCCGCCTGGACGATTTCGCTCATCATGTTCGCCTTAGGTTCGATCTCGTTGTGGTGGGGCGCTGGAGTCGGCTGGGGTGAGTGGTCGTTCAAATCGTTCTATTTGTTCGGTGCCATCCTGAACGTTCCGTTTCTCGCGCTTGGCACCGTTGAACTTTTGGCCGGGCCGAAACACGGTCGACGCTGGACCGCAATCATTTCGTTGTTGGGCGCGTTCTGCGCCGGCATCGTTGTCGCTGCTCCGCTTACCGGCGTGATCGCTTCCGATGTCTTGCCTCAGGGCAAGGAAGTCTTCGGACTCGGTCCACGGATCGCTGCAGCCGTCGGCTCGGGCGTCGCTGCCCTCGTCATCATTGCTGGCGCAGCGTGGAGCGCATGGCGGCTCTTTCGCGCGTGGCGGGCTGGTTCCGACACTCGGGCGACGCGAACCGCCGCGCCATCACTACGACGTCTTGCAATCGCAAATCTCTTCATCGCAACCGGCACACTTATTCTCAGCGCCGGCGGCATTCTCAATTCGGTGGTAAACGAAATGGATGGATTTGCCATCTCGCTTGTTGCCGGAATCTCCGTGATCTTCGTCGGCTTCTTGTTGACGAGTTCACAATCCTCCGCACAGTTACGTGCGGTTTCTGAGCCCGAAGCGTGGCACGCCCCGAAGGCTGATGTCGCCTAGCGGGCGAGGATGAACAACTGCATCACTGCTGCAAACAGAATGATGAAAAGCAGTGAGCCAACGGCAATGACGGTTCCGGGACGCATAGTTGTTCCTCAGCTTCGGCGTTGGCCGAGTTGCACTGGTGTGATGATGCTGGGCGGGCGGGTTTCATCGAACTGTTCAAACGTCACCGCAGATGCACTGGAGAGTCCGAGTTCTTCTGCGGCCGAATGTTTGTCGAGAACAATGGCGACAAGACCGTACGAATCGACGATGAGGCCGATTTCGTTTGGATCAAGATCGGCGAATGTTCCGACTCGGCGAGCAACTCGAGAACCGTCATCCATCACGAGACGCACGGTTTCATCGAACCCTTCAAGTTCATCGGGATCAACATTGAGTTGCGCGTTGCCGTAATGATCGATCCAAAGCACTTCAGCGTGGAGACGACCTTCGTCTTCGCGAGTGAGCGGGATCATCGCCGGGAAGAGTGAGATGGGATCGATAGCCGGACCGAGTTCGGAAAGATCGACGCCATTGCAGAGATGCGCTGCTGCCGGCGCAAAGACATCGCGTCCGTCGAAGGTGCCAGGTTCAGTTGTAAAGCGATACTCGGGGTTAACGATCTCGACCGCACGATCGGCCCCACCGCAGAGCTGCACAACAGCAGCGAGTACGCCATTATCGGGCCCGACAAGAACTGATGAGCCACCACCGATCTCGACCGCGATCGGACGACGCGGTGTGCCGACTGTGGGATCAATCACCGCAACGACGACACCCGGAGCGAGATAGTTCGCAGCCCGCACCAGTGCCAAACCACCTGCGCGCACGTCGTAGACAGGAATGTCGTGCGTGATGTCGATGACGCGTACATCGGGCGCGATCGAACGGATCACCGAATGCACGACGCCGACGAATTCGTCGACGCGTCCGTAATCGGAAAGGAAGGAAACGGTGTCGTAGCGAGGCATGGGAATGACACGTTACCGGCGGACCGGTGCCGTTAGTCCTGACCGAGTTGTCGCGAACGATCGGTCGCAGCGGCAACCGCATCGAGCACTGCCGAGCGGAACCCACCCGATTCAAGTGCACGCAGGCCAGCAGCTGTGGTTCCGCCCGGTGAGGTGACCTGGGCTCGCAAGGATGCGGCTGCTTCATCGCTTGATTCGAGGAGGCTTGCGGAACCAAGCAAGGTTTGAACGGCCAGAACTTCGGCGACATCTCGGGGAAGCCCGACAAGCACACCCGCTTCGATCATGCTTTCGGCCATAACGAACACATAGGCGGGGCCCGATCCCGAGAGGCCGGTGACAGCGTCGAGTTTGTCTTCAGAAACTCGAACAACAACGCCTACGGCTTCGAGAACTGACGACGCCCAATCGAGGTCGGCTTCTGACGCCGAAGAACCAGGAGCGATTGCCGCCGCACCGGCACGCACGACCGCAGGGGTATTGGGCATGGCCCGCACAACAGCGATTCCGGCGCCGAGCGCGCTCTGCAATGCAGCAGTCGTAATGCCTGCAGCAATCGACAGCACACGAGTTGCACCAGCCGCAGCGAGCGCTCGGCAGGTGTCAGCAACATCACCGGGCTTCACCGCAATGACTGCGCCCTCCGCCTGCACGATGGTGTCGGTAACGACCACACCGGGGAACAGCAACGTGAGCTGGTCGCGTCGATCGGCAACGCGCTCAACAACAGCGATCTCCGCCGGTTCGGCCCAGCGGGCATCGAGCAATCCGCCCAATAGAGCCTCGCCCATGCGGCCACCACCAACGATTTGAAGTCGAATCATGCAAAGACGCTACCTAATCGACTCGACTCAACCGCTATGGGTTCTGTCCTGATGCCCACCATGCCGCCCATTTCGGCCGTGCGTTCGTCGTCCGGGTGGTCGAACCGCCACACTCACTTCCCCGATGACTGCAGGAGTTCGTCCCACCCGGACAACTGCGAGCGTAGAAAGCAGTGCGGGCGTCCCGCATGGGCCGAACGGCGATTTCGTCGTCAGTGCCGTTGCGTCAGTTGTCCGAGAACCGGGTCGCGAAACCAATTCGCAGCGCCGGCTGAAAGAACTGTTCGACGTACATGTAGAGCGAACCCAGGATTCGATCGAGTTCACCTTCATCGACTGCGTGCACCGGCAATGAACCAGCAAGGAAGATCGCGTCCTCTTCGCCGATACAGAACGACATTCCGGTGATCTTGCGATTTCTGCGAAGCAAGTGCTCGAAAAACTCCGCGTGGTTTTCGTCGGGCGCCGGCATCACATAGGTCTCGTAATGCAATGTTCGTTGACGCAATGTGAACCAAATCGTGAACACGTCTTTGCTTTCGCCAAGAACGCGCACGTACCAGCGGCGTTCCGAAGGCTCGCCCCGTTCAACTGCGGCGACAAAGGGATTGATTGCGAGTTCGTTCGCAAGCCATGCCCCAATGCGGAGTTCGATGGCATCGAGTTCTGTTTCGTCTGCGATTTCGTCAGCCATGGGTTAGTAACACGTCACAAGTGCACGAGAAGTGAGATCGGCATAGAGGCGACGAAGTCGAGCTGCGGTGGTCGACCATGTGTAGTTCGATGCACTTTCGGCAGCAGCGATCGACATCGATTCTGCAATGGTCGGCGAATCAAGAATCGTTCGAAGGCCTGCAGCGAACTCGCGAGGGTCTCGGTTGTCGATAAGGAGACCAGTCGATCCATCCTGAACGAGCGTGAGCAATCCGCCAACCGCCGCAGCGACCACAGGGGTTCCGCACGCAGCGGCTTCCAGAGCAACAAGTCCGAACGATTCAGAGCGACTGGGCACAATGCAAACATCGGCAGCGCGGTAGTACGTGGAAAGAAGGTGATGGGGCTGAGGCGGCACAAATCGAACTCGGCCCTGCAGGCCAAGCGCTTGAACGAGAGACATCGCCGCTTCCAATTCCGCGTTTCCTTCGACGCCACTCGCTCCACCAACAACAAGGAGCATCGCGTCGGGATGCGAATCGGAAAGTTCCGCAAGCGCTGCAATCGCAACAGTCAAACCTTTGAGCGGTTGAATGCGTCCAGCGAATAGCAACACCGGCTGTTCGCCCAATCCAAGAGCGTAACGAGCACCACCGCGATCACCCGGAGAGAAGAACGCGTGATCAACACCCGGAGGAACAATTTCGATTCGAGAGGGATCGGCGCCATAGAGGTCAACAAGCTGCGTTACTTCCGCAGCACAGTTCGCCAAGATCGCATCGGAACACGCAATCACTTCGGTTTCGGCCTGCACGCGAACTTCGGGCTCTTCGTCGCCCGTTTCCGCCTTCACGCGAGCAAGCGTGTGGAAGGTTGAAACGAGAGGCAGCGAAAGCTCATGCTTCAGGCGGTGGCCAACGACTCCGGACAACCAGTAGTTGGCATGAATCGCGTCGGGGCCGCCGTCACGTCGAAGGTGCCGAGCCACGCCATCGCCAAATTCGTCGAGGACCTGAGGCAGATCTTCCTTCGCGAGATCGAGCGGGCCAGCATCGATGTGGACGACACGAAAGCCAGGCTCGACATCAACGTATTCGGGCTGGTCTTCCGCTGATCGCCGCGTGTAGACCACGGCCTTCACCCCCGCTTGCGCGAGCGCGCCGACGAGTTCGCGCACGTACACATTCATCCCGCCTGAATCGCCGGTGCCCGGCTGAGCAAGGGGGGAGGTGTGCAGCGAAAGCACCGCTAGTGAACGCATAACGTCCCCACGCTACGGCGCAAACGCTGCAAAGGACACCTTCGGGCAGCGGAACCGCTTCCGTGCAGCCCTCAGCCGATTTGGGACAAGTAATTGATCAGCATGAGACCCCATACCGGAGCCACGACAAACCAGGCGTCGAGGCGTCGAAGCGCTGGACCCGCTGACGATGCAGAAGGGGCCAGCGCCGAGGCCAAAGGTGCTCCGAGGGGAGCGAGTGCCGCTACCAGAGCTCCAAAGACCCATCCGGCGCGAGTTTCGAATGGGCCGAGTTGAAAAACCGCTTCAGCGAAGGTCACGACGAGCACTGCCGCGATTCCCGATAGCGGTCCTTCAAACACACTGTTGGCCTCAGAACCCATGAGGTAATCGCCGACCTCGTACGCACTTACGAGTATCAGCAGGACAACGAGTGCGCCCATGTCAGTGCGCCCAATCAAAACAACTGAACCTGCAGCAATGGCCGGAAGGAGTGCAGAGCGAAGCCCAACGATGACATTGCTGCGAAGGACTCCTCCGCCGATGATTAGAACTGCAACGGAGACAACAACGCCTGCGATAAATCCGATAGGTCCGACAAGTGCGGCGATCGGAACAATCGCCGCAGCGATCCCGCCGAGCAGAGGAGTTGCTTGACGGCCGTTATCGCTCCACGTGCGAATCGTTTGCATTGCGGCGATTGCAGCGACGGCAGCGAAGAGAACAGCGACTGCGATTGTCCCCAGCGCGCATGCCGCGCACGCAGCGATGAACCACAACACGCCGAGGCGAGCATGCGGGCCGTCGGGCTTTGGAAGGTAGGCAAAGCGGCGAACGAGCGCAGGCGTCGCTCGGGAACCACTCATAGGAACCCACCCGAGACCGGCGGCAGAACCGCTACCTCGTCACCATCGCCGACAGGTGTTTCGCCGGAGACGGATTCTCCATTGCACCACACGCGGCTATTCGCAACCACGTCTGCGAATGCGGGCCCGTAGCGTCGAACGGCTTCGGCAAGGACTTCATCAACCGTTGCGCCTGGGACGGTGTCGCGACCGGTGCCCGCGGCTTCTCGAGCCGACGCGAAGAGACGAAGAGAAGCCACAAGCGCAGGTTATGCGGTGATCGCCACACCTCGGTCTCGAGGGTCGGGTACCGTCACGCCGTGACTCGCCTGCTTCTCGTCCGCCACGGCCAATCTGAATGGAATGCCGTTGGCCGTTGGCAGGGAAAGGCCGACCCTGCGCTTACTGACTTTGGTCGGCAACAGGCATTCCATGCGGCGCAACGCATCGGCTCGGTCGACCTCATTGTCGCCTCGCCTCTTATTCGTGCGTTTGAAACGGCCCAGATCATCAGTTCGCAGATCGGAGTCGGCCCAATCGTCATCGACCCCGACCTCATGGAACGCGATGCCGGCGAGTGGGAAGGTCTCACTCGTGCCGAGATCGAATCCGAATGGCCGGGCTATCTCGGCCACGACAAGTGGCCACCTGGCTACGAACTTCATGACGAGTTGCTCGTTCGCACGCGCGCTGCGCTTGATCGGATTCATGCCGACTATGAAGGCGCCGACGTTCTCGTACTTACACATGGCGGCGTGATCGGCACGCTTGAAGTGCAACATTCCGAGCAGTGGCAACGAATGCCCAACCTCGGTGGCAGAGTCTTTACACATCACGGCGATCGTCTTGAGTTGGGCGAACGCGTCGTGCTCGTCGAGGACGACGAAATCACCATCCCTGATCAGATCTGAGTACGGCGGTGACCGAAGACGCCCGATCATCACTGCCCGTTGAGATCGTCCGGTCACGACGTCGGCGCAAGACGGTGCAAGCGACCATCGTCGATGGGGTCATTCGCGTCCAAGCACCGGCATCGATGTCGAAGCGCGAACTCGACGAACACGTTTCCTACCTCGTTGCGCGACTCGAACGCCGTTACCGATCCGAATCGGTCGATCTCGAAGCTCGTGCCCTTCGACTTTCCAAACGATTCGCACTCCCAAAGGCCAGTTCAGTGGTGTGGGCTGATCAACGCAGCCAATGGGGTTCGTGCACACCAACCACCGGTGAAATTCGCATCTCAAATCGTCTCGCCGCGTACCCGCCCTGGATTCTCGACTACGTACTTGTGCACGAACTCGCACATCTTGTTGAAGCGAATCACTCCCCCGCGTTCAACGCCCTCGTCGCGAAGTATCCACTCGCCGAACGAGCACGGGGATTTCTCATGGCCATTTCGTTTGGCGATACCGGCGTTGCCGAAGACGTCGACGGTGAAGCACCCGAACCCAATGGCGAACTCGAGTGGGACGAGCCCGAAGCGGTTCAAGAACTTCAAGTGCCTGATCAGATTCCAGAAGGTGGCGACAACACCGACACGCCACTCACGCTGTTCTAAGAAAGGGACTTCGTTCCCACCACCACGCAATGGGGATGGAAATAGCCCTTGTCGAGTCGCGCCACGCGAGTCGTGAGTCCACTACCGACCATCAGTGCTTCAAGGTCTGCAGCCGATGGGAAATCGAGTGCATCGCCATCGGTGATTCTCAGCACTTTGGTGGCGAGGGCCTCTTGGAGTTGTGCAACGCGAGCTTTGATCCGAGGTTCGGTGTCGACTTCTTTCACGATCAGACGCCCACCGGGCGCAAGCGCGGCAAAGCAATCTGACAACAATCTCGACCGATCTTCCGGAGCCAGCAGATACAGCACGTCGGCGAAAACAATTGCGTCCCATCCGCCTTCGATTGTCAGAACTTCTCCGGAATCTCGATGTTCGAACGAAACGGTTGCTTCGCCGGGGCGCAGACCCAGCAATGAGGCTTGAGCCAGTTGGATCTTTTCCGCATCGATATCAACGCCAACGACAGATCGGCTCGCAGACGACAATGCAAGAAAGGTCGCGAACACTCCGTGGCCACATCCAACTTCCAGAATGTTTCCCGAACGCGGGACTTCAGCCTCGAGGGCTTCAAACGGTGCCGTCCACCACCGAATCGTGGTGTGCAGTCGTGCGGAGCGAGCGGACTTCTTCCAGAGTCCTAGAGCACGCTTTGCTGCCGCCGAACGAGGTGGCTTCACAGTCCAGCCCGGGGCAAATCAGCAAAGGTCCCGAGGCGAAAGCCGAGTTCGTCGATGGCGACACGAATTGTTTCGGAACACAACGCGTCGTACTCAACGTCCCACATGTAGTTCCACCGATAGCGAACGCGATCAGGATCGTCTGGGAGTCCGGGATGACTCGCGAGTTCCGCACTTGATGCGCCAGACGATGCAAGGCGACCAACTGCCGCCACCATTTCTGTCAGTCCCATCGAGCCCGCTCCGTCAAGCCCCGTGGCCGCGTGCGTCCATGCCCAATGACGTTCACGTAATTGCACTTCAAGGCGGCGAGCGAGTCGGCGAACGGTGATGCCAATCGGTCCTCGAGCGTCCGATCTCATGACACGGATGGCGTGAACATCATTGGCATCGCCGAGTTCAAGAAGTACATCGCTCACCGCAGGCCACATGTGAATGTGCTGATGGGTATCGAAGTGGTCAACAACGAGGCCCGATGAGGTAATCGCTTCAAGTTGGGCGGCAAATTCTCGCCGGAGATCATCGAAATCGATGCGACCCGCAGCCGCACGCGGGAGGAACGATTTCCAGTTCTTCCAGAAGTTTCCGTTCTTATCGACCAGTGTCGGAATCTCACGAGCCGAAAGCAACGGAGGGTCTTCGCCTACCGCCGTGAAATGTGCCCCAACGCCAAGTGTCGGCACATCGCGCAAACGTTCCGCAGCAGACGCAAACGCTGGAGCTACAGCAATGATCGATGTTGACGAGACAACGCCTCGCTGATGAGCATCGATGATTCCATCAGAAACACGTTCCGTAAGACCGAAATCATCCGCCGAAACAATAAGGATCGGCTTATCGCCGGACGTAGAACTCACGAGGAGGTTCCGCCTCCCGTGTTCCACGGCTGTCGGACCTCGAGAGGCAGCGGCTCAAGGGCCTGCAGCTCACTTCGGAGTCCATACATCTCGCGAAGGATCTTGAAGATCACGGAGTTTGAGGAAAGCGTTGAGATACCACGCGTACGAGGGAAGTAATCGACACCAAACTGCACGATACTGAAACCAAGTTTCTGTGCACGAGCAAGAAGCTCAACGTCGATAAATGAACCTTCGCTATGGAGTTCGATGTTGTCGAGCAACGAGCGACGCATGAGCTTGAACGCAAAGTTCATATCGCGAAGGCGAAGGCCGAACACCGTTTGAATGAGGTGGTTGTAGACGTAGCTGTAAACGAGACGACGCGCACCTTCACCAGTTCGGTCGAATCGATAGGCGCTCACAATGTCGGCTTCGTAAATGCGCAGAAGTCGAACAGCTTTCGTAACTTCGGCCATATCGAACGGAAGGTCAGCATCGGTGTACAACACGAGCTCACCCTTGGCGTTTTCAAAGCCGGTCTTCAGCGTTCCACCAAGTTTGCGATTGGTTTCGTGATGAACGACAGAGATGCGTTCGTCCGCCGCCGCCATTTCGTCAGCGATCTTGCCGGTGGCATCAGTAGAGGCATCGTTAATGATGAGAACGTCGTAGCGGGCGATCTCGCCCGACTCGACCAGAGCGTCGCCGGCATCGAATGCCGCCGCGACGGCGCGAGCGATGGTCTCTTCTTCGTTCCACATCGGATAGAAGATCGTGAGGCTGTCGAAATTCGCCATGGCCTCAGGCTACGTAGTAGCCGCGCCCGAATGCGAAGGCCCACAGCAACAGCACTATTCCGCTGATGGACCACCACGCCCAGCGCAGGGCCCGACGCTCGGCCAAGAACCCTCCCAGCACAAGGAAACAGGGGAATGTGGACAGCAAATACCGACCTGTTCCTTGGAAATCCTTCGTCCCGACCAGGGCGATCGCCAGCATCGAAAAGCAGTACAGGCCGTAGCCCCAACCGAACTTTTTCCAGACATGCCAGGCCAGAAACAGGAATCCGAGAACGAACAAGCCCTGCAGAATCACCGTCACCGCGTACTGCACTTTTTCGAACGTGACGGTGTCGCCGTTCTGAAGCCAATCCCACGACCATCTCGGCAAATTCTTGATCTGCTGGAACCACGTGATCTTGAACCATGTTCGTGGTCCCGAGCCTTGGTCCCACCCCGGAGCGCTCTGCACTTCATCAAACGCGAGTGGACGACCAAACCGAATACCGAGATAGGTCATGTAACCGACAAGGCCACCTAGCGAAAGCAATACCCCTGCGTCGGCAGGACGCAGGCGGCGCCACATCACGCGTGGCCGCCAGCGAGATTCACCCGCTTCGATCACATGCCGACGCCAAAGGGCAACAGCAACAAGTCCGATGATGAGAGCGATACCCACTGGTCGGGTTGCGGTTGCGACTGCGCCAGCGAGACCCGCAAGGATCGTGTGATCGCGTTCAAGTAAAAGAAACGCTCCCACGGCGGCCAGCAGGAACAGCGCATCGCCATACACCGCACCAAATAAATAAAAGACATACGGATAGACAAGCAACGTGATCAGGGCGACTCTTGCGACACGATCATGGGTGTGGTCGCGGAACCATTTGAATATCGCGAGAACGACACCGAGTCCGCACGCAATCGTCACCAACGAACCCAGCAACTTCACCGACAACGTTGTGACTGAATGCAGTCCCCACAGCACACCGGGATAGGCCGGGAAATACGCGACTGCAGATTGTTTGTCAGGTCCCGCGAACCAATAGCCCGTGGTTGAAATCTGCGCGTACCAATTCCCATCGAAACGGAACCAACCACTGAAGAGGCCTGACCCTGGGTACGACGCCGTGTCAACGCCTCCGTAGGTTGCGAACGGCCCACGAGCGCCAAGCCAAACCGCAAAAAAGAGACCGACGAATACGAGTGCCCACATCGCAAATGCATCGACCCATGGAGCGAAGCCAAGAACTCCACGGTCGGACGTATTTTCGACGTCTGCGTCGCTCGATGCTGGGGCAGAAGGCACGAGGAGACGCTACCTGTGGCGTCGGCGAGGGCCGGGGAGACCGGTAACGTGTCGCTTCACGCCTCTGTGGCCAAGTTGGTTAAGGCAGCGGACTTTTAATCCGACGATCGTGGGTTCGACCCCCACCGGAGGCACCACAAAACGCTCGAAGCGCCCACCGCAAGGTGGGCGCTTCGTTCTTCACAACGTTTGCTCACAGGCGATCAGACTGGGGCCTTACCCGAGCGAGCGGCCTCGAGCAGAGCGTTCCACTGATCTTCAGTGATTTCTCCGCTCGTGCGGTAGACGACCTTGCCTTGGGCGTCGGTCACGATGAAGTACGGGAAGCCCGAGACTCCCAGGGCGCTTCCAGCTTGGCTTTGCTTGTCGTCGACGATCGTCGGGACGCTCCATTGCTCACGACGCAACCAATCGGCGGCAGGGAAGTTGCCCTTGGCGGGATCATTCGACGTTGCAACAGTGACGAGATCGATGTCGGCAGGCATTCCAGACGCGTTCAGCCACTTCTGAACACGCGGCACCTCTGCTTGACAGTGCGAACACCAGTGAGCCACGACCATGATGATGTGCGGCTTGCCGTTAGGAGCAATCGTGAGTTGCTTGCCGTCGAACTGTTGACCAATCACGGTTGGGATGATCGATCCAACCATGGGATCGGCACCGCTATCGGGCTTCGGAGTCAGCGCCGTTCCCGACACCGAAACCTGGCCGTAGTCGAGTTTGCCTGCAGGAACAACGGTGCCGCCGCTCGGTGACGCACTGCCACCGGAGGAACTCGTTCCGCGACCAGCGACGATCGCGACGATGCCGACGGCAATGACAACTCCAACGATGGCAATCCAAATCCAGGTCGTGGACTTTCCTTTGCCCGCATTCGATGCCGCTCGAACGCGCTGCGATGCAGATTTGGACTTACCGGGACGGTTACTCACGCGGATACCTCTACTTCTTCGGTGATTTCGAAATCACTGCCGGACGGATCACTTGCTAACAACAACGCAATCATGAACACGGCAGCCGAAAGTGCCATGAACGGAAGCGTGACGAAATCGAATTCGTTCACGAATTTGATAGTGCACGGCGCATCAGCGGTACAGAACGAAGTGCCAGTAGACGGCGGGAACCATTGAATCCACGAGTGATAGGCCGAGATCACGACACTGATGCACAAAACGGGAATGGCATAGATCTTGATGGCAGCGTCGCGTCGCCAAGCGGCAATTCCGAGGATTACCGACCATGGGTACAAGCAGATCCGCTGATACCAACACAACTCACACGGGGTATAGCCCTGCACCTTGGAGTAGTAGAGCGAACCAAGTGTGGTCACGAGTGCAACTGCCCAAGCAAGAGGGAGCGCAACTCGTCCGACCTGAATTCGGAGTTCGTCGAACGCATGGGGATTACCGAAACGCCGGACGAGTGCCCCGACGAGCACGGCGATTGCACCGACCCAGCAGGCCAAGGCCAGAACCGCGTAGAAGAAGGAGAAGGACTGGACATTCATGCCGGCTCATCCTCGCAGAATCCGGGCGCTTGGCCAACGCGGACCCATTTCCACTTCTGAAAGCGGCGAGTACCCCCTTCGGACGCAAGCGACAGCAAGACCGTAGGCTCGTTCCATGACTCCTTCGCCGTCTGAACACACCGTTATTGCTGCTGTCGACTTTTCTGACCATGGTGAACAGATCGTCCGCGAAGGACTCCTCCTTGCTCGTGCCGCTGGATCGTCTCTCCACCTCATTCATGTCGCCGCTGGGGAGCCCGCACTGGCGGGCTACGACAAAGAAGACATCAGTCCGTTCACTCGATCAGCTCGGGCTGGCGAACTCACCGACGAACACCGCAAAGTCCGCGAACTTGCGGCCACACTCACCGACACCACTGGGGTGGACGTGCACCCACTCGTCATCATGGGCCCAGCGTCCGAAACACTCCTTACCGCGATTGAGGAACTCAATGCATCTCACATCGTGCTTGGGACACACGGACATGGCGGGATGCATCACCTCATGTTTGGCAGCGTTGCCCAGGAACTCGTTCGCAGAAGCAACGTGCCCGTGTTACTCGTCCCCGTCGTAAAGCGCTGAAAGGTCAAGGAACCATCATGGGAAAGATTGTTGTTGGCGTTGATGGATCTGATGGTTCACGCGAAGCGCTTCGCTGGGCATTCACTGAAGCCACATTGCGCAACGATGCACTCGAGGTCGTCATCGTTTGGCAGTACCCCATCACCGCGTCGCTGCCCACCTTCGGAGCGATGACCACCCCCGACGACTTCGAAACCGACGCGCGTTCAACACTTCTGACCATCCTCGACAACGAGGGAATCAACGCGGAATCACCGATCCCGGTAAGCACACTGGTCGCTGAAGGAAACCCGGCACGCGCGCTTCTCGACGCTTCCGATTCCGCCGACCTCCTCGTCGTCGGATCGCGGGGCCACGGCGGATTTGCAGGCGTTCTTGTTGGATCGATCAGCCAACAATGCGTGCACCATGCAAAATGTCCCGTAGTTGTTGTCCATCCCAACTGATTGCAACGGGCGGAAATCAAAGTATGGAAACAACGCTGAAAGGTCTCAGCAGTTCCGAAGTCGCGCAACGTCGAACTGATGGGCAGACAAATGATGTTGCTGATCCGACGAGCCGCACTATCGGGCAGATCATCAAGGCGAACGTCATCACGCCGTTCAACATCCTTCTTGGCATCTTGCTCGCCATCATCCTTGCCATCGGTGAATACCGAGACGGCCTCTTTGGTTTTGTGCTGGTCGCCAATGCCGCAATCGGGATCTTCCAAGAAGTTCGATCAAAGCGTTCGCTTGACGCACTCGCCGTTCTCAACGCACCGCATTCAACTGTTCGACGCGATGGTGCAGAAACCACAATCGCCTCCAAGGACGTTGTCCTTGACGACATCATCGTCCTCACTCTCGGTGATCAGATCGTGGTTGACGGCGCCATATTGGCGAGCACCAACCTCGAAATCGATGAATCGCTGCTGACCGGCGAAGCTGACCCTGTCGACAAGTCAACAGGCGACAATGTGATGTCTGGAAGTTTCGTTGTCGCCGGAAGTGGCGTCATGCGGGCAACAGCAGTCGGCGCCGACTCGTACGCATTCCGACTTTCAAGCGAAGCTCGCCGCTTCTCTCTCGTAAAGAGCGAGCTGCGAACCGGCATCAACCGAATCATCACGATCGTCGGTTGGATGATGATTCCGATTGCGATTCTCCTTGTCACGTCGCAACTCGCAACACATGACGGTTTTGTGGCCGCGGTGCAGGGCTCCGTCGCCGGACTCGTTGCCATGGTCCCCGAGGGACTCGTCCTCCTCACGAGCATTGCCTTCGCTGTTGGCGCTACTCGTCTCGCCAGCAAGAAGGTTCTGACGCAAGAACTCGCCGCGATTGAAGGACTCGCTCGAGTCGACACGATCTGCCTCGACAAGACCGGCACACTGACCGAAGGCTCTCTCTCGCTTTCCACCGTTGAGCATCTCGGCAGCAGCGATGCGTCATCGGTTACTGCGGTTTCAGTCCTCGCAGCGATCGGCGAATCGGACGATCATCCGAATCCGAGTCTTGCGGCCATCGTCGCTGCGTATCCCAAAGGTCCGGGCTGGACCCTTACTGACTCGATCGCGTTTTCGTCTGCACGGAAGTGGAGCGCTGCACAGTTTGCTGATCATGGTGCGTGGTACCTCGGCGCACCCGACATCCTCCTCGATAACGCTCCCGCCGGCGCCGCGCTCGATTCAGCGCGAGAACGCCTCCAGCATTACTCCAGCCGGGGCCAACGTGTCCTCCTGCTCACATCATCGGCATCTGGACTTAATGGCGAAACGCTTCCCACCGAGCTTGTACCCACGGCACTCGTTGTCCTTGACGAACAACTTCGTGAAGCAGCACCACAAACAATTGCGTACTTCGGTGAACAGGGCGTTGCTGTCAAAGTGATTTCAGGTGACAGCCCAGTCACCGTCGGCGCAGTCGCAACTCGCTGTGGCGTTCCTGGCGCCGATGCACCCATCGATGCGCGAACGCTCCCGGATGACCAAGAAGCGCTTGCTGATGTGCTTGAAAAGCACTCAGTCTTCGGGCGGGTTACTCCTCAGCAAAAACGAGCGATGGTTCACGCCCTTCAGTCACGCGGACACACGGTCGCCATGACTGGCGATGGAGTCAACGACACGCTCGCCCTCAAAGACGCCGACGTCGGCGTTGCAATGGGTTCGGGCTCCGCAGCAGCGCGCGCAGTCGCAAGGTTCGTCCTCCTTGCGAACGACTTCTCGGTCTTCCCCTCAGTAGTCAACGAAGGTCGGCGCGTGATCGCCAACGTCGAGCGAGTTGCGAACCTCTTTCTCACCAAAACGTTTTACGCAGTGGTCCTTGCGATCGCCGTTGGAATCGGACACTTTCCGTTCCCATTCCTACCGCGCCATTTCACGATTATTTCGTCGCTCACGATCGGCACACCCGGGTTCTTCCTTGCGCTCTCTCAGAACAACCGACGTGCAGTCACTGGTTTCCTTCGCCGAGTGTTACGTTTCGCGATTCCCGCAGGAGTCATCGCCGCGGTTGCAACGCTTACGGCCTATCTCATCGAACGCAGCTCGAACGTTCCCAATGATCAAGCGCGCACAGTCGCAGTCATCACACTCTTCACAGTTGCGATGTGGGTGCTTGCAATTCTCTGCCGTCCGATGTCGTGGTGGAAATACCTCCTACTCATCGCGATGGCTATCGGCTTCGTCGGCGTCCTTGTCATTCCAGGACTGCGCGACTACTTCGATCTCCCACTTCCTGATGCACGCGACATCGCCAGCGCAATCGGAATCGGCGTCATCGGAGCTGCCGTCATCGAAATCGGGTGGCGTATGACCGACTGGTCGATACCCGAGCAAGCAACCAACGACTGATCCTTCGCTGCCACCGCGCTCACCACACCTGAGCGAGTGCTACCTGCCCGTGTGGCCGAATCCGCCAGCGCCGCGTTCTGACTCGCCGAGATGGTCGAAGTCTTCAACGGGCACCAGCACAACATGTTCCACTCGTTGCACAACGAGCTGCGCGATGCGTTCACCACGTTTGACCTCGAACGGTTCAACGGGATCGGTGTTGATCAACAGCACCTTGAGCTCACCGCGATACCCACTGTCGATCAGACCAGGCGTATTAAGACATGTCACCCCATGTTTCAGGGCGAGACCGCTTCGGGGCTGAACGAATCCGGCATGACCCTCGGGGATGGCAACCGCGAGGCCTGTCGGGACGAGGGCACGACCGCCAGCAGGGAGGAGAACGATGGTTTCGCGCGCAAGAAGATCGAGCCCAGCATCGCCAACGCGGGCATAGGCGGGCAGCTCAAGATCGGGGTCAAGACGCATCACGGGAACTTCAAGCACCGGGCGATCGTAGGACGGTGCGTAGGATCCGGTCATGCTCGCTTGGATCGATCTCGAAATGACAGGCCTCGACACCGCCACGAACGTGATTGTCGAGATCGCCACCCTCCTCACCGACGACAACCTCGAAATCATCGCCGAGGGGCCTGATTTGGTCGTCCACCAGCCACCTGAGGCCTTGGCGTTTATGGACGAAGTCGTCGTCAACATGCACACCCGCAGCGGGTTGCTTCCCGAAATCGAAGCCTCGACGATCAGCCTTCAAGAGGCCAACGACGCAACTATGGCCTTCCTGCGCGAGCACATCGCCGAGCCCCGCACCGTCCCATTGTGCGGCAACTCCATCGGCACCGACCGCCGCTTTCTGGCGACCTACATGCCCGAAATCGAAAACTTTCTTCACTATCGCTCCGTCGATGTCTCAACCCTGAAAGAACTCATCAAGCGGTGGAACCCCACTTTGCTTAAGGGAGCGCCCCGCAAGGCCGAGGGTCATCGTGCCCTCGACGACATTCGAGAGAGCGTTTTCGAACTTCGGTACTACCGAGACACATTCTGCCTGCTCGAGGGTGCAGGCGCTACGCCCGAACCCAGCGCCTGAGTTCCACGCCGCCCTCGGGCGGTAGTGTCGGATCGTCATGGGGGACGCACACGATCACAACGGGCATGCACACGGCGCCGAGGCGCCGCGCGTGCTGCGACAAGAACAGGAAGACGCCTCCACCGAAATCACCGAGGTTGCGCGTGGCATTCTTCGCCTCCAACTTCCGACCGACTTCACCGGCCTTGGCCATGTGAACACGTACGCCATCGAAGACTCCCGCGGATTCACACTCGTCGATCCTGGTCTTCCCAGCGACGAATCCTGGGCCGCGCTTCAAGACCGCATGCGCGACGCAAACATTCCGCTGTCGCGAGTACACACCGTTTACATCACTCATTCGCATCCTGATCATTTCGGCGGTGCGCATCGCATTGTCGAAGCCAGTCACGCCGATGTCCTGACATCAACGATGTTCCGCAAGTGGACCGATCTTCTTGATCTCGACGAAAGACCGCTCGAGCCGCTCGATCCTGCTGACGCGATTGAAGCCGGCACCATCCTCGATGCGATCGGCAACACCGACGAAGCCGATATGGAAGAAGCGTTCCCGGGCTTCAAAGCATTCCGGGATCGCATTCGTGCGGCAATCGCCGATGGCCGTATCGAAGAAGTGTCATGGATGAAAGCTCCGCGCCCGACAATCGTGGTTGATGATTCGCAACGAGTTCGCATGGGCGATCGCGACTGGATCGCGGTGTTTACTCCGGGCCACACACACGATCATTTGTGCATGTGGAACCCCGAAGATGGCGTGTTGCTTTCGGGCGATCACGTATTGCCCACCATCACGCCACATATCGCAGGGTTCATGGGTGGCGATCCGCTATCGAATTATCTGCAGAACCTCGACAAGGTCGCTGGGCTTGAAGGCATCACCACAGTCCTGCCTGCACACGGCCATCCGTTTGGCGATCTTTCTGGTCGATGCGAGGCCATCAAGGATCATCACGCAACACGCCTTCAACTTCTCGTCGACGCGGCCCCCGAAGCAGGGTGGGCTCCCATCACGAAGTGGTCTGAGTACTTGTTCTCTCCGCGAAGTCGTGGCCCTATGGCCGATAGCGAGACCTACGCCCACCTCGAAAATCTCCGCCTTGCTGGCAAAGCCGAACGTCGCGCTGCCGAAGAAGGTTTCGACTACCGCGTCGAGTACTGACCTCCATGGCGGAAACAATTTCAGCCAAACAACTTCTGCGCACCCGTTCGGTCTCGCCGTTCTTGTTGGCATCGGTGGCATCGACCATCGCGACGATGATTCAGATAACTGCGCTCGGCAAGCAGCTCTACGACATGACCGGGCGCGACCTCGATCTTGGTCTTCTCGGTCTTGCCGAGTTCGCACCAGCATTTCTCTTGATGACGGTGACGGGCTCATTTGCTGATCGTTACGACCGTCGCCATATTGCATCGATCGGACTCGGCGTTGAAGTCATCGCCACCGGCATGCTCGCGTTCTACATCGCAACAAAGCCCACGGCGACGCTGCCAATCTTTGTCATCGTGATCGTCTTTGGTATCGGACGAGCGTTTGTAAGCCCTGCCACCCGTTCAATGCCAGCTGATATTGCTCCCGACGGCGGTCTTCCTCGACTCATTGCCTTCCACGTGGCTTGCTGGCAGGCCAGCGCCATCATCGGCCCTGTCCTCGCTGGCTTTCTCTTCGTTGTTTCACCGTCGTGGCCGTTCATCGCATGCATGATCCTGACTGCAGCCGGTGCCCTTCTCATTCAGTTCGCGCGGCCGCGTCCCGATCGCATTGCCCCAGGAAATTCTCTCGCTGGGGCGCAAGATGCATCCGTCATCGAACTCGGCGACGAGATGCGCCCTGCCGAAATGCTCGAAGTTCTCGGCGAGCAGAATGCTGAACACATCGCCCACGAATCCCTCACGCCCACTGCTGCCTCAGGTGTCGCTACAAAGAAGAAGCGCACCTTTCACGAGGCGTTCGAAGGGTTCCGCGTTATTCGCCGAAATCCTGCACTGCTTGGCGCGATTTCTCTTGACTTGTTCGCTGTGTTGTTCGGAGGCGCCGTCGCGTTGCTGCCAGCGATCGCCGAAACCCGCTTGCACGTAAACGCAGTCGGACTTGG
>CAFBNA010000016.1_pt1 | contig 19512 bp, 11 predicted proteins | sample 7269141 | NCBI WGS metagenome assembly CAFBNA01 (sample SAMEA6814080, study PRJEB35770) | uncultured Microthrixaceae bacterium | biome: Freshwater; feature: Freshwater reservoir; material: water | place: Czech Republic | collected 2017-05-23 | depth 30m m
GGAAAGCGTTTGGGCAACTACGCCCTCATACCCAACAGGTTCCGATCAGCGTCCGGAGAGGAACGTGTTTTGGGGCTCGGCGTGGATCTGGCGGTTGACCCAGATGCCCGCGGGTCGGGGGCCTTTCGACGCACGGTAGAAGACTCCTATGCACGGGGGACCGCGCAAGGCTTCGATGGCATTCTTGGTGTCGCGAATGCCAATTCGGCTCCACGGATGGTGGCCACATTGGGGTGGCGGTCTCTCGCCTCGCTTCCCGTCACGATGATTCCAGCGGTCGGCCGCACATCTGGATTTCAATCAACGTCGATAACTGAATCGACGATCGATCTTGTCGATGGGCTAGTCGACGGGGAGTTCGTGAGAGCTTCTCGAACCGGCTACGCGCCGGTCTGGACTCCAGAACTGCTGCGTTGGCGACTTCGCCGGCCAGGCCACGCCTACAGCATCCATGTCTCCAATGACCTCGTTGTTGTTTCTACCCGCACACACGTTTCAAAGGTTCCGTTCGGGATCATTCTCGGAGTTCTCCAACGTCGGTCGAGTGCACAAGTGCCTGGAGGGCGCGTGGCGGCAGTGGTTGGTCGCCACCACGAGGCGCCGTTTGTGATTCATTGGGGTCGGTCACCGGCGTTGCGGATTCGCGGAATCCCGCTCCCGCAAAAATTGATGCCGTCACCACTTTCGCTTGTGCTGCATCCGTTCGTTTCCGATTTCAACCGCGATGAATTCGAGCTCGGTGAGTTTGGATTCCTGGATTTCGACGCGTATTGATCGGTCGCCTAGTCGAGCCCTGCCAGTGTGCGGGCGTAGGCGATCACACGGGTTGGATCATAGGAACGAGAGATCATCATCTTCTCGGCTTCGAGTGATCCTTCGGCGTGAATCGCGAGCACTGCGTGATACCCGCCGAACTCTCGTGTCGTGAGATCGCTGACCATGTTCATGGCTCGAATTCGCTGCTCGCCATCGATGCCATCTCGTCCACCGAGGAGCGACGAAAGCATGGGACCAATGTCAGGATTTGAGAAGTCGGCACCGCCCGGAGCGGTGACGAGCAAGCCACCCGCAAGATCCTGAACTTGTTGTAAGGCGTGGTGATACCCGTGGGCAAAATGCGATTTCGCAATATTGACGATGAGTGGGTCAGGGACAAACACACCGGCATCGTCGGGTGTGCCGCGCTGTGCGCTTGATTCCACGAGTGCGCGAAGTGTTTCGGCGTAGGAAATGAGAGCGGTCAACTTGTCGCGGACGTGGGCGGCTCGAGCGATGCCATTCATGTCGGCCATGAGCGCTGCGGATCCGACAAGCGCATCGACAAGCGGCAGTTTGTACGAAATTGCGGTGAAGCGGTGATAGTCCACGAATGCCAAAGCGAGTGGGCCGGCAAACTCATGTTGGCCGTCGAGAAAGACCCGTTCATTGGGGACAAAGACGTCGTCGAAAAGCGTCGTCGTTTCCATCATCAATCGTTGTGAACTGATGGGGGAGTCGAATTCGTCCCCGGCGTGCGACCCATAGGGGCTGGCAACGAGTCGAAGGCCGGGAGTGTTGACCGGAATCGCAAAGCTGACTGCCCAGTCGCTGTCGGCGGCGCTCATCGCTCGTGTCGGAAGAACAATCAATTCGTTCGTGTTCGGAGTGCAACTGGTGTGCACCTTGGCTCCGCGGACCACAATGCCATCGGTTCGACGTTCGACGATTCGAAGATAGGAATCGGGGTTGGATTGCGCCGACGGGCCGAGACTGCGATCGCCCTTGACATCGGTTTGTGCGACGGACATGGCGAGGTCGTTGGAGCGGCAATGGTCAAAGAATGCGGCGATTCGCTCGGACCGTTCCGTGTCACCACGAGCGGCATCGAGTGCTCGGCCGATGCGACGCAGGGCAAAGAGAGCATCGGTGCCGATCTCTTTGATGAGCGGGACCAAGGTGTGGCATCGAGAGGTGGCGGTTTCAATGAGCCGGGCCCGGTCGGCGAGGTCGACAGTTGAGCGGGGCTCGAGGAAGTAGCGGCTGAACGGGTCGGGACCATCAACAACGGCCAAATCCCGCACGGCGAGATCTTCGGCAAGTTCGAAATCGACAGATGCGTGGCGGATAGCCCGAGCGATGACGGGATGCTCGGTGACGTCGGGGACCAGTTGTCCGCCGAAGTACACGGTTCGGTCATCACGAAGAGACTGGACGTACTGGTGGGGGCTGCGAAGAGCCAAGGGTCCTCCTCGAACCGATCCGCCGGACATCTCGGCGTAGTAGCGACGGTATCAGTCGAGACTTTGCAACCGAAGCATCCGATGTCCGGTCGTCGGCGTGCCGAGGTCGTAAGTTGTGCGTCCGTGACCAGCGAGCGCCGCAATCGACCGGCAGCGTCGATGTCAACAAAAGCGTTTGTCGTGTGTTTGGCGATCGCAGGGGTTCTTGGATTCGCTGTTCGCTTCGGTACGTTCCTGTGGGAGGGTCGAACTGCGCCACTTTCGGGCGACGCGGTCTTCTACCACGAGACCGCCAATCTTCTCGCTGACGGGAAGGGCTACATCAATCCCGTCTTCTTTCATGCTGGCTACTGCTTCGACGCGGGCCCAACTGATGGGCCGGTGTATTCGTTTCTCGTTGGGGCTGAGGACTGTCCGACAGTCGATGTCGTTCAACCTGATGGTTCCGTACGAGCTGTAACTGTGACTTTGCCGCCAGGCACGCAGGAGCCAACCGCAGCACATCCGCCCCTGTGGTCGTTCATCCTTTCGGTGTCTTCTCGCTTGGGCTTCGACAGTGTGAACGAGCATCGGATGGTGGGGTTGCTGTTTGGGACGCTTGGGGTGATTCTGATCGGGCTCGCCGGTCGAGAGCTCTTTGGGGAACGTGCCGGAGTAATCGCCGCCTTCATCGCGGCCGTCTACGGATTTCTTTGGTTGAACGACTGGTCGCTGATGAGCGAATCTCTCGTCACCGCATTCGTGCCACTAATGACAATTGTCGCGGTCCGTTGGTGGCGAAAACCCAGCTGGCGATTAGCTGTGGTTCTCGGGGTACTTTCCGGTCTCGGTGGACTCTTGCGAACCGAACTGCTTGCGTATGGTCCTTTGCTTGCGCTTTTCGCTGTTGTCGTGTTTCGAAGCAGTTGGAAGCCGTTGCTTCGTGACTTCGGCATCATCAGCGCCGTTTGTCTCGCAGTACTTGCGCCGTGGCTCATTCGGAATATGACGACATTTGACAAGCCGATCTACTTGTCGCCGACAGGAACGCTGCAGGCACAAACCAACTGCGACGCTGCGTACTACGGCGAAAAGACTGGCTACTGGGAAAGGTTCTGCGCCGAGCCAGAACCAGTGAGCACAGATGGAACCATGCTTGATGAATCCGAACGCGATGCAATCAAACGGAGTTGGGCGAATGAATACATCTCCACCCATAAGACCCGCTTACTCGTCGTCGCTCCACTTCGTTCGCTGCGAATGTTCAACCTCTACGACCCGATCGGAACTGCCCGTTTCGACATGGCCGTAGAGAATCGCGAATTTCGGCAATCGATCTTGGCGCTCGTCGAGTATTACATCGTCGCTGCGCTTGCCCTCGTTGGGGCCATCTGTGCGTGGAAGCGCCGACTCGTACTTCTTCCAGTCGTTTTGTGGCCAGCACTCGTCGTTGTTGTCGCTGCAGCGAGCTTCGGAAACAACCGTTACCGCGTGAGTGCTGAACCGTCGTTGATTTGGTTGGCATCGCTCGCGCTTTGTGTCGCCTTCGATCGCTTTCGAAAGAGCCAACGAGTGACCGTTTCGGAAACGACTGCGAGCACAGCAATAAGCCCGAGTTGATGGGCAAACTTGAAGCTTGATGGCCACACGGCCGTTGAACGGTACTCGTGACCAAATTGCAGTGCGGTATAGAGCAGCACGATTCCGCCGATCGATCCAAGAACAACGATGGCCGCAATCGCTGTGCGGCGACGCGTCCAAAGAGAGAGCGCCGTGATGACGGCGATGGAGATCGCGACACCGAGGCCGCCGACAAATGCTGCAAGAGCAGTCATCCCCAAGAGCACTCCGATCCGCATCGCTGTACTTGTGGAGTTGGTGAGCTCTGAAGTGACCAGGTGTGGATCGGTTGCGGCGGGGAGCGATCGCACAAATTTACGCCGACGCCATCCAATGGCGATGGCTGCGGCGCAGAGGCCGACGAACCAAAGTCCGGAAACGGCGAGGCCACCCCAGACCACCTTCTGCGGGGCCCATGTGATGTCAACGGTGAATGTCGAGCCAGTGACGGCCGGGTCTATGAGCCAACCGTTGGCGAAGCCATCGATCAGCGTGGGATCTCCGAGAGCGTCTCCGCCCCGAACCGTCGCTTTCCAGCCGTTTGAAAGTGATTGACCGAGTACCAGCCAGAACGGTTCAGATGCGTTCGCTACATCAATCTTGTAGGAGTTCTTCCCGGTAGATGTCGACGTTGTTGTGGGCGGGTTTGCGGCAGTTGCGTACTGCTCAACAGGTACCGAACGGAACTCCAGCGCATCGACGTCGATTGCGCTATCGAGACCTTTGGAAGTGACGAGTCGGTGATCCCCGGCAGACAGTGTTTGGGGTGCTCCGGTGAGATCGCAAGGAACGAGGTCAAGTGACTGTCTGGCGATTGCGTCGGAAACAGACCCTTGGAGAGCGAACGACTGAGGGGTTCCATCAATGGTTGCTAAATCTGAGCGGCAGGTGCTTGGAACACGCAGTGGCAGTGGTGCGACCGTTGTCGGGAGTCCAAACTCGGCGATGGCAATCGGAAGGATTCGTTGACCTCCGCTGAAGAACTCCTTCGTGGTGACTGGACGTTCCGCAGCGATTGCGATTCGTACGACAGTTGACGTAAGTCGTCCCGTAGGTACATCAACGGTTGCAACGCTTCCTTTTTGCTCAACCGTCGAGATTTCCGGAACAGGAACTGTTTGAACGGTTCCATCACCGAGTGTGATGGTGAGTGCGGTTGGCACGGAGTGCTCGGCGTCGTTGACAACCGAGAGTCGGAGACGATCAAAGGTCATTGGTGTCGGATTTGTCACCGTGGCCGTTGCTCCGACCTGCTCGTCGTACTTGGTGGTCCATGCGGTGGCGACATCCCCATCGAGTGCTGAAGATGGACGGGCAGCAAGATCACCGGCGAGGTAGTCGGTGCCACTAACGATCGGATAACCATCGGCGATGCCGGGGCGTCCGACGGTGCTGTCGATCACCGCACCGTTCATTCCAGCGCTGAGTCGGGCGCGACCGGCAGACATGAATTGACCTGTCGCTCCGACTCGGAAAATTCGGCGCATCTGGAGTTCGGTGTCCTGCCGGAATCCTTCAGTGGGGTTCGAACGAAGACGTGAGAAGAGATAGGAAACATTCGATGCGGTGGGCGCAAGATCGTCGACACCGGCGGTCGGGGTGACGATCCACTCTTGTGCCGATACTCCCGGAACCGTTACCTCTTTGAAGCCGACATTCGAGAATCCGATCCAAGATGCAAGATCCGTTACGTTCGCGTCGTCGATCCGGACGGACAGAGAGGTAAACGTTCGATTTGCATCGAGCTCAACACGCTGACCGTTGCCGAGGAATGAAGCATCGGTCATGTCAACGGTTTTCACGGCCACACCGTCGAGAAGGATCGTTGCTTTGGTGATCCATCGGTTGCCTTGGGTTTGGAGAAGATCCACGTGATCGGCTGTGATCGGATGGGTGTAATCAATAACAAGGCGATCACCAACGACGTCGGTAAAGCCACCAGTCGTCCACGCCGTTCTGGGGTCGCCGTCGATTGCGTTTATCGGTCGAACCTCGGACGAGTAGGCAACGATATTTCCGTAGGTCGTTGCTCGAACGCTGGCAACGTCGTCGCCGTACCACGCGACTGATTGATCCGCCGATGTTTCCCCTGGGAACAAGTCAAGGCGAGCATCTTTGGGGTCGTCGCGAAGGGGTATGAATGTCGCGGTCTCGGTCGCCCCATTGTTTTCGCGCAGGGTTCCCCAACGCTGCGCTCGTTTGCGATTGGTATCGGTGATGACGAGGTTCGGCCGTGAAGTTCGAATGCCCTTCAGAAGAGACGGGGATGCGTTCGCCGTCGCTGCATAGAAGAGCGGTCGCTCACTCGGGAGTTGTTCCCAGGACGCTGCGGCAACGATTCCATCGCCGTCTCCGAAGAGAACTGTCGGCTGATTGGTGACTTCCGAACGAATGACCTGTCGAACGTTGTCGACCGGATACACAACAAGAGGTGGCGTCGGAATCGATGAGTTGGGATTTGCTGTGTATTGCTCATCAACCATCGGCTGGCGAGGGTCTGGTGTGTTGACCGTTGGTGTGCCGAAGGTCGTGGGGGCTCCAAGGCCATTTGTTGGATTGGTGCCGCCGAACTGACTCCATAGGTCTGCGGGGCGTGGTCCCCGGTATCGCTCGAATTGGCTATCAAGACGCAACAAGACATCGGAGGCAGAAAGCAGGCGGGCCACACCAGAGACTGCGGTGGTTTCGCTGATTCCCTCTTGAAGAGTTCGGTCAAGGGCTCGCACGATGTCGACAGTTGCGGGCGTTCCATAGGCAGTGATCTCGCGTCCGATCCACGGACGGTTGATGAGACCAGGAGTCAGCGGGTCCTGGGTGTCTCCCCATCGATACGCCCCAAAGTCGGCGCCCGGAAGTTCGAGAACTCGAAGGTCGGTGCTCTGCTCGTCGAGCCACGTTGCCGCATCGGTCCAATAGGACGGAAGAGTTCCGGGGAACTTGAGATCGGACTGCACAAACTTTCCACTCCAAAGAGGCGGAAGATTGAGGATTGCGATGCAGATCAATCCGATTGGAAGAGCAATTGCGACTCGTCGGTTGAGGGGAGCGCGGAGTCGACGAATGATGACGGGAAGAATCGCGTCGACAAACGAAGCGATGAGGGCAGCGAGACCAAGTGCGACTAGTGGAACGATTCGCGGAGAGCTTCGAAGGGCGAATCCGAGTTCCAGCGAGGTCGTGTACTTGATGATTGCGCCAACCGGCGACGGGTCGTTGTACGGGTAGGTGCCGATCGCAAAGACGAGCCCGGCCAGAATCAGAGCGACGAAGTACGCGCGATATTTCCAGCGGGTAAGAACCGCGCCGAGTAGGCCAAGCAGGGGGAGTATGAACGAAAGCGGAAGCATGATGAGTGCCGTTGTATAAATCGGCGCTGATTCGATCCAGCCTGTGAGTCCGTCTCGCCCGTAGAAGCACCAGTAGCCAAGACCTCGAAGCGCTTCGGGTGCAGTTGATGTCTCTGCAACAGTTTCGACCGTCTCGGTGAGCTGAAGGATGGGAAGTCCGAATTTCCCTTGGATGTACAGACCGGAAACCCACCACAGCTGTGCTGGTCCGGTTGTCACGGCAATGCGAAGAAGAGACTTGAACGCTTCTCGAAGCGTGGTCTCGTTCGTGACCCAAATGACAAACGGGACGAGAAGGATCGGTCCGAGAAGAACAAAGATGACGGAACTCGCGTTCGTTCCGGCCATCGCAGTGACCACTATCGCGAAGAGAATCGGAGCGCGCCACGTGCGTTCTCGCAGCGCGCAAATCATGAGACCGATTAGCCAAGGGAGCGCACACCACGGCGTGAGGATGATCGACATCCGACCCATGTACGAAAGCACATAGGGGCTGAGCATGTAGGCAAACGCAGCGACGGCAGCACCGGGACCGCGCTGACCAAGTTTGCGCAGCAGCCAGAGTGTGCCTGCCCCGGCGAGGAAGAACAGTGTGCCGAACCACAAACGTTCGGCGATCCAGGTAGGAACCCCAAGAGTTCGGAAGGTCCAGTACCAAGGTCCGAGAGGGAACAGATAACCAATGTTCTGGTGGGTGACGGTCCCTGCATTGATATGTGCGTCCCACATATACGGGGCGCGCGCCAGCAACTTGCCGGGGTCTATCAGCAGGTAGGCCTTGGTGTCGGCCGAGACTTCACCCAGTGACGTGAGAAGAATGGGGATGTACGCGACGAATGCCAGCACCGCATAGGTCCAACGATCAATGCGGCGCGTTGGTGAAGTCTCTGTAGGTTCCGGTTGAGCGCCAGGGCCGGCATCAGCAGCGTTGTCAGTCAGTGTCATTCGATGCCATCACAGACTCCGGGCGGATCGTCGTATTGCCATGCTTGGCGCCACGGGCCACTTTCCCATTCGCTGAGTGCCGGAGGTGACCACCCAAGCTGAACAGCGCGGTTCAGAACGACGTTGGTCAGGTTTGCTGCGCCTTCCGGGCAAAGGTGCCAGTTGTCCTTCTTGCGAAGAAGATGCACTGTGCCATCGTCGCTCACCCAATAGCGAGGAGTTGATCCGTCGGGTGCAGAGAATGCAGAGGTGATTGATGGATTATCGACCATCCCCGGATGACGAGCAGCGACGTCAGCGAAGACCCTGTCGACTGTGCTGACATCAAGCTTTCCTCCGGGCATCACGGGGAGAAGCATCACACGAATTCCGTTGTCTGTGAGCAACGTGACTGCTTCGTCAACAACTCGTTCGTAGGCATCCACTCCATTCGCCCGAATGAATGGGAGATCCCAGCTGCCGAACATGACCACGGCAAGATTCGGGCGGGACTCGGAGATTGCGTTGGTCCAATCGGTGCGCCAATCAAGTCCCGTGGTGAGACCGAACCCAGGTCCCGCTCCAAAAACAAAGGTGTTGGCTCCGGTTGCTTCTGCTGCGGCTGCGAGAGCGGGTGATTCATCCACCGCAGCAGAGTCACCGATGAGCCAAATGGTGGCTGGAGGCAGCGATGACGGCGGCGGACTTGAGGTGGGGTAAAGGCGTTCTTGTTGGTGGCCGATCTGATCGACCTTCATGTTCGCGTAGGGGACCGTGCTGGTTGGCGTGTGCAGTGTGACGGCGAACGCGCAGACAACCACTCCCAAGATTCCGGCGATCGCCGCAGTGCCGGCTGTCCGAGTCGTTGAAAAGAGAGTGCCGCGTCGTACGGGCATCTCGAGAAGGAAGTAGGACAACAAAGCAATAGCAACGGTGACTGACATTCGAACAACGAACAGTGGAACGAGTGACAGTCCCGTGCGGTCTGGAGAGAGCACGAGAAAGACGGGCCAGTGATACAGGTAGAGCCCGTAGGAAAGTAAGCCAGCCCAGCGCATTCCCGAGGTTGACAACACTCGTGAAAAGAGGCCCGCTCGTGTTCCGGCGTAGATAGTGATGGTCGAAAGAGCGGCATAGAGCGGAAGACCCCCTTTTGCGAGGCCGGGGGACGCTTCGCCGATGCTGAACCACGCGACGAGGACGCCGAGCACAGCGGCGATACCAAGGGCGTCGAAGATCGGCTCTCGGGATGTTCGGACCGTCGTGTTGCGCTCGCGACTCGACCACCAGAGAGCGAGGAGAACGCCAAAGAGCAATTCAGCAACTCGGGTGTCGGTGCCGTAATAGATGCGGTCGAAGTCGGACCGTTGCCACCACATAAGTCCGATCGAAGCGGCTGCAACCACGCCACATGCACTGGCGAGTAGTCGACGTCCGCCGAGCCTCATCAGTACGAGTGCAACGATGGGGAAGAACAAATAAAACTGCTCTTCGATGGCGAGCGACCAAAAATGTTGGAATGGAGTGGGCTGGGAAAAGAGTGAGCCGTAGCTCACACCTGATGTCCACAATCTCCAGTTCGCCACGTAGCCGACTGACGAAAGCATGTCGCCGCGCAGCGAAGAGAGCTGTTCGGGCGAGCCGATTCGCCACCAGACGAGTCCGATGAGTGCGATTGCCGCAAGCGCTGCAGGCATGAGGCGTCGAAGTCGACGTCCCCAGAATCGGAGTAGGTCGATTGAGCGGGATCCTTCGAACTCGCGAACAAGGATGTTCGTGATCAAGAAGCCCGACAGGGTGAAGAAGGTAGAAACTCCGAGAAAGCCACCTTTTGCCCAGGTAAATCCTCCGTGGAACAGCAGCACACCGATGACTGCGAGTCCACGGACTCCGTCGAGAGCGGGTAGGTGCGGGAGAGGTGCGGCGCGCTCTGCGGCGAGCGACGTTGTCGCGGGAAACGTAGTCACGCTGTCAGTCATCGCAACGCCCTGTCCTGCCGGGAGGCACGAGGGATCTGCCGCGTTCTCACTCAGGGCAAGGTAGCAGGGGGCTTCGGCCTATTCTCGGCGGATCGAGGGTCGTTCTGGCCTCAGGAACGCTCGTCGAGGACCATCTTGAGACACTCGGATGCGGGATTGTCTCGCCACACCATGTTGTCGGCAGGCAGGAGACCCCGTTGGTCGAGGCGATTCATGACACGCACGACAATGACGCAATAACGGGCTGCCGCGAAAAGTTCATGGGCTGCAGTGTCTATGGGATCGCGGCCAGCGTGATTGAAGTACATCGAACGTTGCTCGTCGCGTGTTGGGTCACCGGGAAGTCGATCGATGCCGGCCAACTCGTGCATCGTCCGGTCGAACATCAGCCACCATCCGAGATCAAACTCCGGCGGACCCATGCAGGCCGCCTCAAAGTCGGTGAGGCAGGCTGGTTTTGGGCCTTGCCAAATGATGTTTCCGGGTCGCGGGTCTCCCCAGCACAGTCCAACCGACGAATCGGCTGGGAGTTCGCGTGCTATCAGCGCCCAGGCATCTTCCAATAGTGGGTGTGATCTTCCGTGTAACTCCGAATCACCAAACGATTTCCAGAGATGGAGAAGATGCTTCGAACCAGGGCTAACGCCGTTTGGTGTGAGCCAGTCGAGTCCAAGAGCAGACGGGTCAACTTGGTGAAGAAGCGCCAATTGTTCGAGCCCATTACTGATGAGTGACGTTCGATCTACAGCAGGGAGATCGGTGAAGAATCCTTCGACGCTGTAGGGCGGGCTTTCGATTGGTACAACGCCATCAACGTGATGCATGACGAAGAAGGGGGTGCCAAGCACCGCAGAGTCACTCTCGTACCCGACAAGACCTGCGACAGGCAGCGACGAATTTCGACCGATGCTGTCCATGATGCGGTACTGAATTTCGATCTCAGGCATCGACAGTTCAGACTGTGGTGGATAGACCGCTGGTTCCGGTGTTTCGAGGCGAACAACAAACCGCTGGCTGTCGCTCGAAGGCGACGTCGCCGTTAGAAGGAGAGTCTCGGCAGAGAATCCGCCTGACGGTCGCCCATCGACCTCAATGGAGAGGTCGGCCTGGTCGAGTCGGTTTCCGATCCAACGGCCTAGGGCTGCTGTGTCCAAAGTTTCGTCAGTCATCATTTCCCCTGATTACTGAAGGTAGCAGCGGCTCGGGTTCTGCGATGTGGTGCATCTACACTCAGCGGAGACCTACTTTTTGGGGGACTCGTGACAGATCTTGCTGACAATCCGATGCTGCTGCCTGATCCAGAACCGGTAGAGGTTCGCTACACCATTATTTCCGTCGACGATCACCTTGTTGAGCCGCCAGGAATGTTCGAGGGCCGGTTGTCATCAAAGTTTCAGAGCCGAGCACCAAAGGTCGTGACGAACGAGAACGGGCACGAGGTTTGGGAATTTGAAGGTCAGCGGTTTACGCAGGTCGGGATGAATGCTGTCGCTGGACGACAGAAGAGCATGAAGAATCTCGAGCCCACAAAGTTCTCTGACATGCGTAAGGGCTGTTGGGACATCACTGAGCGAGTTCGAGACATGGATATCAACGGCGTGTGGGCGTCGATGAACTTTCCTTCGATGATCACAGGGTTCTGCGGACGCGTATTCGCGCAGATCGACGACCTCGATCTTGGCTATGCCACAACACAAGCATGGAACGACTGGTTGTACGAAGAGTGGTGGCAGCCGGCAACGGATCGCATCATTCCCCTTGGTCTTACGTTTCTTGCTGATCCTGAAAAAGGCGCTGCGGAGATTCGACGCAACGCAGCTCGCGGTTTCGTTGCCGTCACTCTCCCGGAGCGGCCCCAGAACATCGGCTTTCCGTCGTTGTTCTCCGGCTACTGGGATCCAATCGTTCAAGCCTGCGCAGAAACCGACACGGTTATCGCTCTCCACGTGGGTTCCTCGGGTGGTTATCCGTCGCCAGCCGATGCACCTGCGCTCCAGTTGGGCGCAACGATGTTCGGTCAGCTTTCGCTCGCGGCGTGTGCTGAATGGCTGTGGTCCGGTTATCCATTGAAGTACCCGAACCTGAAGATCACGATGTCCGAGGGCGGTATCGGCTGGGTTGCGATGTTGCTTGATCGGCTCGACAACATCGTCGATCGAAGTGGCTACGGCCTTGGTTGGGACATGCGTCCCGCCGATGTTCTGAAGCGCAACTTTTCGTTCTGCACAATCGATGATCCATCGACGATCGTGACTCGTCATCGCATCGGCGTCGAGAACATCATGTTCGAGACCGACTATCCGCATGGCGATGGAACGTGGCCCGACACGCAGCAGGTGGTTGCCGACACCTACGGCGAACTTCCTTCTAATGAATTGCGGGCGATCCTTTGTGAAAATGCGGCACGGGTGTTCCGTCATCCGCTGCCGAGCGAGGTTCTTCCGCGCTAGGCAGCCGCATCGTTTATGGGGTCTGTCAACCTTGTTATCTATGGAATCGATTCTCAGCGAGTTGCGTAGAGATCGGCGACGATTTCGGCGGCATCATCGATTGATCCGAACTGTGTTTCGAGGACCCACGCTCGTTTGAGAAACAGATGGGCGTCGACTTCCCAGGTGAAGCCCATTCCGCCATGAACCTGCACGCAGGTCTTCGCGTTTTCGGTTGCCGCTCGAGCAGCGGTAAGTCGAGCTCCTGCGACAGCCCGGTCGATAGAGCCAACCTCTGGCTCATCGATCGTGACACCTGCGGCCCACACTGACGATCGCGCAACTTCGGTTCGAATCCATGAATCGGCCAAGAGATGTTTGAGTCCTTGGAAAGAACCAATTGGTCGGCCGAATTGTTCGCGCTCTTTCGCGTACTCAACTGCAAGCAACGTGCTTCCTGAGGAGTTTCCCGAGAGTTGTGCAGAGGCCAAAAGGGATCCGCGCTGTCGCCATTGTCTAGCCAGTTCAGCGTCACCAAGCGGGTTGGTCTTTGGGGGATTCGTAAGGATCGTGACCGGGGTTGTGGGATCGGTCGAGTGGGCCACGTCGTTTCCTAAGACGTCGGCACTCTCAACGATTCCGATGCCTGCATCGTCAACGACCAAAAGCACATCGGATGAGCGGAAGTTCTCAATCGCGAGGGGACCACCGTCGCCAAGGTCGATGATGCACGGAACGACTGAGCCATCGATGACTCCGTCGACGACACCGGATGCCAAGGTGGCGGCAACGAGTGGGCCGGGGACGAGAGCGGTACCGAGAGCTTCGTGGACGAGGACAGCGTCAATGAAGTTGAGTCCGACGCCACCCTGCTCCTCGGGCACAGCGATTCCGAATGTTCCGAGTGCGGCGAGTTCTGTCCAGCGAGATCTGTCGAACCCGTTTGGATCTCCGAATGACCGCACGGTTTCGATTGCGAATCGATCCGCAGAAAAGTTCGAAATCATCTCGACGAGTGCGGCTTGGTCATCTGTTGGTTGAAGATCCATGGTCAGCGCTCCCTGGGAAGTCCGAGCACACGCTCGGCGATGATGTTCTGCTGAATTTGGGTGGTTCCTCCGCCCAATGAAATAGCGAAAGCATGCAATTTGCTGTGCACGAGCTCGCCGGTTGGTTCGCCGTTGAGATCGTCCATCGAGAGAGATGCTCGATCAAGCACCCGCAGTGCAAGATCGCCGAGACGATGTTGCGATGTCGCAAAAGCAACTTTGAAACCAGAACCAGAGCCCATGGCCATTCCGCCGCGTGCGCCCTGCGAGACGTTGCGTTTCGTAAAGGCCCATAATGCGTCGAGGTCGGCGCCAATGATGCCGATCTCCCGGCGGATGCTGTCATCTTCCCAAATGGTCTTTCCGTTTCGCGAGGTCGACTTCGTCAGCCCAATGAGTTCCTGAAAGACGTTGGTCGTATCAAGGAGTTCGCCGACAAACCCGGTTCCTCGTTCGAAACTAAGAGTGACATTCGCGACGCGCCATCCGTCGTTTTCCGCGCCCACAAGGTTTGCAACAGGAACGCGGACCTCGTCGAGGAACAACTCTGCAAATTCAGTAGAACCGTGAACAGTGACGAGTGGTCGTACATCGATGCCGGGGAGATTCATGGGCATGATGAGCCAACTGATGCCCTTGTGCTTGAGTTCGTTCGGGTCGGTGCGAACGAGCATTTCGCAGTAGTCGGCTGCCATCGCGTGCGATGTCCAGATCTTTTGTCCGCTGACGATGTAATCGTCGCCGTCACGGAACGCTCGTGTGCGGAGTGATGCGAGGTCGCTTCCAGACCCGGGTTCGGAGAATCCCTGGCACCAAACGTGATCACCAGTGAGAATCCCGCGCAGGTGATGTGACTTTTGGGCGTCGGTTCCTTCGGCAATGACCGTTGGGCCTGCATGCATTTGGCCAACAAATCCGACGCCGACGTCGGGCGCCTTCGCAGCGGCAGATTCCTCGAGGAAAATCAGGTGCTCTGTTGGAGTGGCGCCGCGTCCACCATGTTCGGCAGGCCAGTTGATTCCCGCATAGCCGGCGTCGAACAGCATTCGTTGCCATTGACCGTCATAGGCGCGTCGTCCAGGCCAATCGTCGGGCAATGGCGGTGTGGGCATCGAGGCAACAGCGCTTCGAAGCCAATCGCGCACCTCAGAGCGGAATACGGCGTCGCTATCGGAATCACGTAAATGCATCACGAGCCTCGTTGTGTAGGCATGAGGGATTCTTGGATCATTGCGGTTCGTTCCACTCGATTGTGCGGTCGGAACGTTCGGGCTGGCGACCGATCTTGAGTGGGCCTAGGGGAGCGTCACACATCAGAAACCTCTGGTAGTCATCGGCCGCCCAAAGGACATCGCGCCACATTCGAAGACTGGGATCGGAATCCCTAGCCTTTTCGACCTCGGACCATTGCTGCCATTCAGGGATCGCCCAAATCACGATGCATTCGTCGTCTCGCCGCATCGAAGTTTTCAACGCTCCGACAAGTTGCCACCCAAAGGGCTGATGAGCGTTCACTGCGATGTCGCGAACTTTTGAAAGGAATTGGTCTGCTCCACCCGGTTCGACACGAATTGTGTCGTGGGCGTAGGCCACCCCGGAGACTCCGTCTGCGCAAAGTTCTTCGATGGTGCGAGTCCACGGTGCGGGGAGAAGGACACGGTCGTAACCGCCGGATCGAAAGTTCGCGGCTTCGTTCCACCAGGTTTCGAGCTTGGCATCTTGCAGGGAAGGTCGGCCAAGTTCATGCGCAAGAGCGGTCGCTAATCCGTCGAGGCCGTCTTCTTCCCACATGTTGACGACCCGGGGCCAGCGGTCGGTTGTGCCGACCACGCCCCACACGCCGAAACAAAGTTGACCGCGATCGTCCCGAGCCATCGGGCACCAGTTGGCGGTCATGTGGTGCATGTAATTCGCGCGATTGGCGCCAATGATGTCGATGAACTCGTGCGTGTAGACCTTGGTATTCACAGTTCCCCCGTAGGTGACGCTAACGGCTCCGTCCGGAACGCTTCGCCGTGACCGATGGTGAGTAAGCCCGGCTCTTTGTCCCCGGACGATCGTACCCGTCGAAATCGAGGATTTCACTAGAGTCAGAACTGTTCGCACGTCTCACAAGAGATGATCTCACTACTCCTAACGAATTGAATGATGCTGATGACATCGTGGAATTTTGCTGATGTGTGGGAGACAATCGCTGAGGTTCAGCCGGACGCCCCAGCGCTGATCCGAGGATCTTCTGTCCTTTCGTGGGCGGAGTTCGATCAGCGTTCTTCGGCACTTGCATCGCGGTTGCTCAACGCTGGTTTGTCACGTCAGTCGAGAGTTGCGCAGTACCTCACGAATTCGACGGAATACGTCGAGTCGTTGTTTGCGACGTTCAAAGCGGCGATGGTTCCGGTGAACACGAACTACCGGTATGTCGCCGATGAGCTCGCATACCTGTGGATCGATGCGGGGGTCGAGGCCGTGATGTTCCACGGATCTTTTTCCGAGTCCGCATCTCAGGTTCGGTCACGAGTGCCTGACGTAAAGCTCTGGCTGTGGGTTGATGATGGAATAGGGGAGTGTCCCGATTGGGCGGAGCCCTATGAGGCGGCGGCGCAGTCAGGGGCGTCGTTGCCTCTCGACGCGCCACGTCGTAGTGGCGACGATCTTTTTCTGTTGTACACCGGCGGAACGACGGGTCGACCAAAGGGTGTGATGTGGCGACAGGACGACCTGTTCTGCGTTCTCAACCGCAGCGCCACGATCAAGTACGCGGAGGATGGCTCCATCGACGTCGTTCGTCGGGGTCTCGCCGAGGTCGGTGACGTGCGAGCCCGCGTCATCCCTGCTGCGCCATTGATGCACGGCACCGCAGCCTTTTCTGCTTTTGCGATTCTGGATTCTGGCGGCGCAGTTGTCCTTTGCGAACACACCAAGTTTGACCCCGAAGAATTGCTCGACACAGTCGAAGTTCATCGGGTGACAGACCTTTCAATCGTCGGAGACGCATTTGCCAAACCGCTACTCGACGCGCTCGATGCGCAACCGAAGCGTTGGGATATTTCGTCGCTCAAGGTCATGCTTTCTTCCGGGGTTATGTGGTCAGCTCCGGTGAAGGACGGTTTAATCGGTCACGCACCAAACCTGCTGTGTGTTGACACCCTTGGTTCCTCCGAAGCAGTCGGCTTAGCGCGTTCAATTTCGTCATCACGCGGAACCGCAAAAACCGCAGGCTTCAAACTCGGACCCGACGCTCAGGTCATTCGTGACGACGGAACATCGGTGACTCCCGGCTCAGGAGAAACGGGTCTGGTTGCGATCGCTGGTCGAGCGCCGATCGGCTATTTCAATGATCCTGAGAAATCCGCCAAGACGTTTCGAGATATTGGCGGCCGTCGTTGGACGACACCTGGCGACTTCGCAACGGTGAACGAAGACGGAAGCGTCACCCTTCTTGGGCGAGGTTCTGGGTGTATCAACACCGGTGGAGAAAAGGTTTTTCCAGAAGAAGTCGAAGAGGCGATCAAGCTTCACCCACTGGTCCATGACGCAGTCGTTGTGGGAGCGCCCCATGAGCGTTTCGGACAGCAGGTGATCGGATTTGTTGAGGTCAATCAGGGGGCACCACTCAATCTCGACGAACTTAAGACATCACTCAGTGAGCGACTTGCCGGCTACAAGGTCCCTCGCCATCTCGTGATCGTCGATTCGATAGGCCGCGCCGCCAACGGGAAAGTCGATCAGGGTCGCTGGAAAGCCGAGGCGGAACACTTCGGAAGTGCATCGGCCTGAGTTCGTCTGTGAGACTGCGCACGTGAGCGATACAACTGCACCACCGATCCCTCCCGATTTCGAGAGCGCCGATCCCTCAGAGTCCGAGCCGGATAATCCTCGGCTCGATCGTTGGATCAACAAGACGACTCTTCCCCTTGATCTCATTGCGCTTTGCACGATCTGGCTCACGGTCGTTCCATTGGGGACCATCCACCGTGTCGCAGACCACCCAATGTTTTGGTATGTCGGTCGTATTGCTGTCTCAGTTATTTACGGAATTGATATGGCAGTCCGCACCTACCTCTCTCGGCGGCGACTGCGCTATTTCACTCATCACCCAGTTGGTGTCTTAGCCGTCATTCTTCCTGTGATTCGCCTCGTGTTCAGTCTCCGGCTGCTGCGGGCGATGTTCAAGAGGGGCAACACTGCGCACTTCGTCTTCGTCTCGATTGTCTTGCTCTTTAACCTTGTCGTGATCGTTTGGGGATTTGAGCGAACAGCAGCAGGGGCGAACATCACCAGTATCGGGATTGCCGTCTGGTGGGGTTGTGTCACTGTGTTCACCGTCGGTTACGGCGACTACTTCCCGATTACGACTCCGGGTCGAATTGCGGCAGTCGCAATCATGGTTCTTGGTCTCACGACAGCAGCGGTGATCACCGCACAAATCGCATCAAGTTTCATGGATCAAGCACAGAGCAGACGTAACGCAGCCTCAAGTCCTGATGATGATTCAACAGATGGAAGGATCCGACGAATCGAAGAAATGCTCAATGAGCATTTCAATCAAGCCGATCAGCCATCAGATCAGACATAGTCCCGGTGTCGCAGCCAATTAATTGAGAGCCAGCCCCAGATCGGCGGCAAATACGCGGTGAACATTCGAGCGGTAAAGGTCGCGGCGATCGCTTGCTGATCGGGAATGCCAGCAGCAGTGAAACCGGCGATAAGACCTGCCTCGATAACGCCAATGCCTCCGGGAACCGGAGCGATCCCTCCCAGAATCGAGGCGAGGGTATTGATGATGATCAATTGCATGAGGCCAAGTGATTCGCCGTAAGTGTGCAGAGCAGCCCACAGGACAAGAGCGTAGAAAACCTGTGAAAGAGCGTTGCCGGCAAGCATCTGCAGGCCCTTCCGAGGATTCTTCATCACCGCCGCAAGATTTTCCTTCGCGGCGTGTACCTGGGGGATGAGAAATTTCGACACCCTGTGTCGCAGCCCCGGAATGGTGAACGCAATTGCTGTGATGACTGCGATCAGGATGGCGGCCAAGAAGATCTTGCCTGAGAGTCCGCCTGAACTTCCCGATCCGCCCTTGCTCAAGGAAAATGCGCTTGCTCCGAAGATGAGAGCGATGAGTAGGAACACGACTTCGGTAAAACCTGAGGCGACTGAGTTAAGGAGACTCGAGGTGACAGCGACTGCTGACTTCAATCCCTGCTTCTGGAAGAACCGGACTTGGAGAGCAAACGTTGTGACGCCGCCACCTGCGAGCCCGGTGAACTTGGTCCCGATCTCCAGCATGACCACGGGCCTGAGTGGAAGCGGTTTACTGACCGACCCGAGTAGTGACATTGAGAGGCCCGCAATCGGGACCCACGCAAGTAAGAAGACAACTGGCACCCAAACCCAATGAGCGTCCTCGAACATCGTCGCCCACTCGACATGAGCGAATTGGCCGATGAGGAGATACATCCCGAGGATCGTGAACGCGGCGATCAGGATTGAAGAGGGTGCGACACGCCGGAGTTCTTCGAGCTTGGGCGCTTCGACGCCGGTAGCAGTGCTGACTTCGTCGCGAAGTCGAGAACACAGCTTCTTGAGACCATCGGCAGAACGGCGATTCACTCGAGGCAAGGCGGTCGTCTGGAGGTAGGGGAGAAGCGCTGCCAGTCCTTCTTTGCCGAGTGAAGATTGCGCTGCGGCAATCGCTCGCTCGTCTCCAACCGAATCGGCGAGGGTTGCAAGGAGTGCGACGCGGTCCAAGAAATACGCGTCGGAATCAGGCGTGGTGTTAGCTGTAGGAAGATCTGTGAAGGCGGCACCAGAGTCAGAGAGCAGAAATGTTTGCGACCAAATTCCGCCATGAGTGATACCGGCATCATGGAGCTTCGAGAGTTCGGTCCACGTGTCGACGAGAAAGTCATCGGTGATCTGATCGTGTGAGAGTTGGTCGAGAGTCGTTCCCTTTACCGAATCAAGAA
>CAFBNA010000018.1_pt1 | contig 19002 bp, 14 predicted proteins | sample 7269141 | NCBI WGS metagenome assembly CAFBNA01 (sample SAMEA6814080, study PRJEB35770) | uncultured Microthrixaceae bacterium | biome: Freshwater; feature: Freshwater reservoir; material: water | place: Czech Republic | collected 2017-05-23 | depth 30m m
CGGAACACCGTCGCGATCTGACCTTCAAGACTTTCGGCCAAAAGCGCAAGGCGGGCATTGGGGTCGGTGGTTGCGGCAAGCAATCGACCGAAGGTCACAGTTTCGCCGAAGACCGATGCTGTTTCGGCCAACGTAAGCGGAGTTGACTGGTGGAAGACGCCTTGCTCGCGAGCCAGATACGCGTGAAGGCCATGACCGAGTTCGTGCGCAAGGGTGAGCACATCGCGACGGCGACTCGTCCAGTTGAGCAACAAGTACGGGTGTGCGCTTGGGACGGTGTAAGCACAGAACGCACCTGGACGCTTGCCTGGTCGCACGGGTGCGTCGATCCAGTTCTCATCGATGAAGGTGTTCACGACACCGGCTAATTCCGAAGAGAAGGACCCATACGAGTCGAGGACAATGTCGGTGGCCTGTGACCATGAGAACTCCTCCTCCACCGTTGCGATTGAAGCGTTGCGGTCGTAGTCCGCAAGTCGTTCAACACCGAGGAGTTGCGCCTTCAGCCGGTACCAACGCTGCGGAATGTCATAGCGATCGACAACTGCGTCAACCAAGGCCTGAACCGATGAATCACTCGCTTGATTCGCGAGATTTCGGCTCGCCACCCACGACGAATACGCCCGGAGGCGATCATCAGTCGTCTTGTCGGCCATCAGCGTGTTGAACACGTATGCGCGCGTTCGAAGACCAGGTTCGAGCGCAACTGTGACAGCATCGGCAGCGATACGCCGCTCATCGCGATCAGGGGAACCGAGTCGAGAGAGACCTTGTTCGAGACTCGTGGGTCCATCGGGAAGCTCGACCACGATGGCCGACGTCAACTCATCGAACAGCCGACTCCACGCTGATGAACTCGTGATGTCCTTCTCGGCGAGAATCTTCTCTTCAGGTTCGGTGAGCAAGTGCGGGCGATACCGACGGGCCGACTCGAGGTAGTAGCGACAGAAATCGAGATCATCGGAATCGAGGAGTTGCATAGCTCGAGTTTCTGGAACCTCGGCCCACTCCAGCTCAAGAAAGATCAAACGAGTTGAGAGTTCGGTGGATTGCTCTTGGAATTTCTGCATCGCCGCACCAAGCGCAGGGTCAGAGGTGTCGACCGAAAACTGCAGCGATACCCACGAGCCGGCACGACCAAGTCGATCTTGGATCTCACCCAGAGTCGACATTGCTTGAGCCAACTGTGGTGCGTCGAGATCACCGATGCGACCGCGCCACTGTTCGAGTTGCCCAGTGAGCACTTCGGCTTGGTCAAGAAGCCGATTCACACCCTCTTGACCTGCACCCCCGACAAGGGTGTCGAGGTCCCAAGCGACATCGGCGGCGTTGAGGTCAGCGTCTTCATGCAAGGTCATGAGCACACGCTACGGAACCGCGAGACCTCATTCCACCAACGAGCGAAGAGTTTGTTTTGAAGACTCAATTTCATCGGCCAAAAGGCGCTCAAAAAGCCCAGCTCCGAACGAGCCGCCGTAGTGCAGACCCATCGTCAGCCGAGTTCCGATCTCGATCGATTCGAGTTGGGCATCAAGTACCCATGGTGAGTGACTACGACCATCGGTTTCCGCACGCTCGAATCGAATGTGACCAGCCTCATCAATCGTCCGGATCATCCGCAGTCGCTTTGAGCGGGAGATTGGACCCACCTTGGCCCGTAGCTCCACGGCCCAAGCGCTGGGGTCGCTGCCCTCTTCGAGATCTGCCCGCGGAACGATCGTGAGCCATTCGGGATAGCGAGAGAGATCTCCCACCCAAACCCGCAACTGCTCGAGTGAGCACGAAGCATCGAGAGTCGCAGTCAGGTCCATGCTTCCATTGTGTCCCAAGAACAACGCTCAGCGGTGACCGAGCAGTCGGGCAACATGTTCGGTGGCCGGACGTGCGTCGAGGACTCCAGGAGTGTCGAACTGCACCACACTGCCCTCGTCGAGAACCGCGATGCGATTAGCCAATTCGAATGCCTCTGATCGGTCATGTGTGACGTAGAGGGCAGTGAGACCAAGGTCGTCGATGAGTTCCCGGAGTTCGGGCACGAGTCGATCTCGTAGGACTCGGTCGAGCGAGCCCATAGGTTCGTCAAGGAGGATCAGTCGCGGTGACAGCGCAAGAGTTCGAGCAAGCGCGACGCGCTGGCGCTCTCCCCCAGACAACGACGCCACATCGCGCGTTCCGAAACCGGCGAGGCCAACAAGTTCGAGTACTTCGGCCACTCGAATCGAACGTTCGGATTTTGGGGTCTTTGCCATTCGCAACCCAAAGGCCACGTTGTCGGAAACATTGAGATGAGGGAACAGCGCATGCTCTTGAAACATCAGACCAACCCCCCTCAAGTGCGTTGGAGTGGTGGTGACATCGAGGCCGTCGAGAATGATTGAGCCTTCCGATGTCGCGTGGAGACCCGCAATGACGCGCAACAGAGTGGTTTTACCGGAACCAGACGACCCGAGCACACCGATGACCTCACCGGCGTTGATTCCAACGGAGATGTCGTGGAGGGCGTCGTCATCGCTCCCGCCATAACGAGCACTCACGTGATTCAGCGAAAGGAACGGGCTGGTCATGTCAGAACTCCGAAACTCCGGCAGGACGAAAACGGTCGATGATCAGCATGACGACAACCGTGAGCAGCATCAAAATTGTCGACATCGCCATAGCTTGCCCAAAGTTGTACTCGCCCGGTCGGCCAAGAGCCCGGTAGATCGCAATCGGCATGGTGGGCCGGTCGGGACGAACAAGAAATGCTGTTGCTCCGAATTCACCGAGCGAAATTGCAAACGCAAACCCCGCAGCAGCAGCGAGGGCTTTCCCGACAATCGGTACATCGACACTCCACCAAACTCGGCGAGGTGAAGCCCCGAGCGTTGCTGCCGCTTCACGTAGACGCGGATCAATTGATCGCAGCCCAGGAACAAGCAAGCGCACCACAAACGGAAGAGCGACGAGTGCGTGCGCAATCGGAATCAGCCAGATCGATGAGCGAAGGTTGATGGGCGGTTCGTCGAACACGATCAAAAACCCAAAGCCCACTGTGACCGCCGAGGTGCCGAGCGGGATCATCAGCGCAGTATCGGTCCATCGACCAAACCGGGAGTCGGAACCAGCAGATCCGTCACCAACGATCGCCCACGCCGCGCAGAGCCCGAGAACAAGCGCGATGACTGTGGCAATCGACGCGAACAGGAGCGAGTTTCCAATCGCGTCAATCGGCGGCACGAACGAGGTCGACCCTCCCCGACTGTCGGTGAGTGCCCGATAGAAACCGAGCCCCCAGCCTTCTGGAGTCGAGAACGATCGCACGACAAGAAGAACAAGTGGGGTACCGAGCAACACCGCCATGAAGACGAGGTTCGATCGGATGAACCAACGCTGTCGTGCAGTTTCGGGAAGATGCTCGGTTTCAGTTGCAGACCGCTGATCGAAAAGCACCGACCGACGTCGTTGTGATCTCCCGAACCACACGAGGATCGCCACGACGACGAACAATTGAACGATCGCAAGTACTGCAGCGATATCAAGATGGAGGAACTTTGCGGTTTGATCGTAAATCTCGACTTCGAGTGTGCGATGCGAGATACCGCCAAGGATCAGAATGATTCCAAACGATGTGAAACTGAAAAGGAACACGATTGACGATGCCGCCGCGACAGAAGAGCGAAGCAGCGGCCACGTGACCTCGGTGAACACCCTCCAAGGTGGAGCACCCAGTGCACGCGCCGACTCTTCAAGTCGTGGATCAATCGTTGACCACGTTGATCCAACAGTCCGAACCACGACGGCATAGTTAAAGAACACGTGGGCAATCAGGATTGCCCACACTGTTCCCGTGAGATTCACCCCGGTAAGTCCTCCGCCGCCGATGACGCCGAGCATTGAGACACCGACGACGACGGTCGGGAGCACAAACGGGACGAGAAGCGCAGACCACAGCAGTCGCTTGCCACGGAAACGGAACCGAGCAAACAGTGCGGCTCCGGGAAGCGCGACGAGCACGCAGAGGACCGTCGACGCAACCGACTCCCAGACGGTGAACCATAGAATTCTCTGCATCGTGGGGTCGGAGAGCACGTCACCGAAAGCTCCGAAGTTCCATGTTTCCCCTGGATGAAGACCTCGCAGAAGAATTGCGCCGACAGGCCATGCGAAGAACACCCCGAGAAAGACAAGCGGAGGTGTGGCAGCAAGCAAACGCCACCACACCTTTCGCTGCGAGCCCCCGGAAGGCGCGGGCCTGTTCAGCGGAAGAGCGCTGACCACTGGGCGATCCACCGATCACGATTCGCCGCCACTTCGGCATACGGCAGCGTCAGCGGCATCGCCACAGGAGCCGTGTATTTGGCAAACGTGTCAGGCAAGGCTGTGCCCTTCACAACCGGGTAGACGTACATCTGTCCAGGAACATCGGCCTGGAATGAGTCACCAAGCATGAACTCGATGAACGCAGCCGCAGCTCGCGGATCTCTTGCGCCCCTTAGTATTCCGGCAAATTCCGTTTGGCGATAACACGTATCGGTTAACACTCCCGTCGGCGACTGATCGACCGGAAGCGTTGTATCCGAGACCTCTGCTGGTGGACTTGATGCGTAGCTGACGACAAGGGGACGATCACCTTTACCGCTCCCGCCAGAGAAACTTCCGTAGTAGGCCGTTTCCCAACTGTCGACAATGCGTACTCCATTGGATTTCAACTGCTTCCAATAGGAGAGCCATGAAGCATTTGCGGACGTGTCGTTTCCGCCTCCGAACTTGGCGATCGTCGCAAGCATGAAGGCAAGCCCTGGAGTCGAGGTCGAGGGGTCTTCAACGACAAGGTCGTTCTTCACTACTGGCTGAGTGAGGCCATCGAAAGTTGTCGGAACAGGAACTCCGTCCTTCGCGAAAGCTCCCCGATCAAAATTCACACAGACATCGCCATGGTCAATTGGAGTTGCCATGCCGGATGAATCAACGACGTACACGGGGTCGACACCAACCAAACGTTCCGGCCGGTACGCCTGAAGGAGATCGTTCCGGAGTACCGAACCCAAGAGATTTTCGTCGAAGCCAAAGATCACGTCGGCGACTGGATTACCCGCCGTAAGTATGGCTGCATTTGTCATCGCCACGGCATCGCCGGACGGAACGAGTTCGACCTTGATATTTGTCGCAGCTTCAAACTCGTCGAGAACGGATTGCGTGACAGCGAATGAATCATGCGTCAGGACCTTCAAGGTTTGTGGCTGGTCGAAATGCGGAAGTTGTCCGTTTACGAGTACGGGTGCAATTGCCGTCGATTGCTTCGACGACGACCCCGAAGATCCGCATGCGCCAGCGAGAGCCACCACCGAAAGAACTGCAAAAACAAACATGCGCTTCATTACATCTCTCCATCTTGTTGAAAACTCACTTCGGGACCCGGCCGGACAACGAGAATCGTCCCTCCATCGAGAGAAACCGTTGCTTCGCGGTCAACCAGAACATTGCTCACACCACGAGTGGTGCCCGACGGCAGGATCTCCCCACGAAGCGGATACTCAAGACCTTCGGTGCGCACACCCTGGGCATCGCCATGCAGTGGGAGGATCGTCACGACATCGCCGGGAGCTCCCACGAAAGTGACTCCTCCCCCGCCATGCACAACCGAGACGAGAGCGGAATCCAGAATCGCATGCATAGAGATATGTGCATACGACGGTGAGGCGATGACGAACACATTCGCGAATGACTGGTCGACCCGGCCGCCATGTCCACCGACGATTGTGATGGCGTCAGCACCTTCTCGAATCGCCACATCGATCGCGAGTTCGAGGTCCGTCGCATCCTTGGCCCTGGGATGACGTTCAACCTGCACTCCAGCGGTCTCGAGTTCGAGGAGCAGTGCTTGTGGGATTGAATCGAAGTCTCCAACCGCGACATCTATCGCAAGTCCCGCCGCTTGTGCGTGAATGGCCCCCGAGTCGGCAGCGATAACGAGGACACCCTCAGAGTCCAATGCTGCGGCCAACGCCACATCCGGGCGCACCCCACCCATCACGATGATCGCCGCCTGTGGTGATTTTTCATCCGATTTCGACATGTCGATCGCCTACGAAGAAACGACACGAACGAGCACAAACCAAGTGTGAACCGAAAACTTCCTTCGCCGGCATGACCCGGATCAGGTGCAACGGTCGGAAGAGATCGGCTCTTCCCTCTCAGCCCGGCCTCCCGGACTCCCGTGTTCGTTTCGAAGGGTACACAGTTCCCTGACCGGATGGACGGATTGGACCAAGAGATTCCGCCGTCGCCACCTACGATCTGCGCATGCGTAGATCCATCTTCACCGAAGACCATGAGCTGTTTCGCCAATCGGTCCGCACGTTCATCGAACGCGAGGTCACTCCCAACTTCGAGCGTTGGGATCGAGACGGGATCGTGGACCGCGCGCTCTTCACCTCCGCTGGTGCCGCAGGGTTTCTCGCCATGGATGCGCCCGATGAGTTCGGCGGTGGCGGCGTCGAGGACTTTCGGTACAACGCGATCATCAGTGAAGAGTTTGCCTATGCAGGTGCAGCCCCAGCCGGCATTGGCATCACCCTCCACAACGACGTGTGCCTCCCGTACTTCTTGTCACTCACAACCGATGAACAGAAGCAACGCTGGCTCCCCGGTATTTGCTCCGGCGAACTCATCACTGCGATTGCAATGACCGAACCTGGTATCGGCTCTGACCTTGCATCAATGTCAACCTCGGCTCTTCGTGATGGCGACGACTACGTGGTCAACGGAGCGAAGACATTCATCACCAATGGCATCAACGCCGACCTCGTCATCGTTGCGGTGAAAACCGACCCCAAGGAACGTCACAAGGGGATGAGTCTTCTGGTGATTGAACGCGACACTCCCGGATTCGAGCGCGGCCGAAATCTTGAAAAAGTCGGACTCCACGCCCAAGACACTGCCGAGCTGTTTTTTACCGATGCTCGAGTTCCGGCAGCCAACCTTCTCGGGAGCGAAGGCATGGGATTTCTACACCTCGTCGAGAACCTGCCTCAGGAACGACTCTCGATCGCTGTCGGCGCAGTCGCGGCTGCGCGTCAGGCCCTGCGGTGGACTCTCGAGTACACCCACGAGCGAACCGCCTTCGGTCAGCCCGTGGCCGCTTTCCAGAACTCGCGCTTCGTCCTCGCTGAGTGTGCGACCGAAATCGAAATCGCCGAGGTGTTTCTCGACCGCTGCATCGAGGCACTGAATGCCAAGGAGCTCACCGCAGAAGAAGCGGCTATGGCGAAATGGTGGACGACCGAATTGCAAAAGCGTGTCGTCGATTCTTGCGTGCAACTCCATGGCGGATATGGCTACATGCTCGAATACCCGATTGCCCGGGCCTACCTCGACACCCGAATTCAAACGATTTATGGCGGCACAACCGAGATCATGAAGGAGATCATCGGGCGTTCGTTACGCCCATGATCCTCGTCTGTGCATGACTCCGCCTAGGCTGACTCCATGATCCTCGTTGCGATCTTTGCCATCCTTGCCGTGGTCTGTGTTGTGGCCTTTGCCGCACAGATCAACCGACGCCGTCGCTACGAGCGCGGCGAGTACGACCCCGACGACGTTTGAGTTTTTCGTCGTTCTAACGAGACGACGAGCGGCGAGCGGAAAACTCTTTTGCGAGAGACGCCGCCGTAATTGATCCGAAAACGTTCACGCCACTCGTGTCGAGCACAACGATGTTGCCCTGTCGCTGCACGCGCCATGCGTCTGCGCCCAACGAGTTGCGGGCCTGCCACAACAACGTTCGAAGCCGGGCACGTTGACGTTCCTCGGGAATGCCGGGCCAGAAGACGTCACTGAGTTCTTGCGCACTCATTCCATTTGATCGAGACATCGCAAGCAGTCGCACCGCTGCTTCTGCATGCCGTGTCAAGAATTCAATGGGCGCTCCGTCACGAAGAACTGACGCCGCTGATGAGACATCAATCGTCAATGACCCTTCGGGAAGAAAGAGCCTGTCGTAGGCGGGATCTGGAAGTGAAAGTTCACGAGCGAGTTTGAGCCAGCGCCCGCCGCGGTCGCGATCGATGGCGCCGGTAAGCAGTACTGCCCGTGCACCCCAGTATCGAGCTTCGGCTTCGAGCAACGTTTCGCGAGCGGCATCGACTGTTGCCCTTGCCGTTGCCCGATCGCCCATACGCAACTGAACCTCCGCCAAACGGAGTTGGGCAACGGATCGTTCGAGGTTGCCTGGCACCTCAGCGGACGCGGCCTGAAGTACCTGCGCCGCTTGATCGAGTTGCCCCAATTCGCCGTGGGCCCAACCCTCGCCAATCGCCGCGACCGCAGCTAGCTCCTGTTTGCCGAGAGCGGAAGAAAGCTGGCGGGCGCGCTGGACATCTTCAAGAGCGCGTTCCGGTAACCCGTCGCTCGCGAGCGCTGCTCGCATTGAGTAGGCAACGACGCGAGCCTCGTCGACCGCCTGTCCACCACTTAGAGCGAGGGCCGCCGCGAACTGGTTCTCGGCTTCTTCGCGCTGGCCCCGCAGGGATGCGAGAACCGCCGACAGTGAACGCTGAAGAATGACTCGAGCAGCGACCTCGTCGGACCATGGACCAGGCCCGACGAGCTCCGAGGTTATCTCCAGCATTTCGTCGAGCGCAGCAAAGTCCCCCGACCAAAAGGCACAAAGACCAAGCAGCGCATAGAGGCCAGAGGCATCAACGGTTTTGCGTCCGCTTTCTCCGAGCTCAATCAGCTGATCTTCCGCCCATGATCTGAGTAACCGAGGGTCGCCAACCGAAAGGGGGCGATGACGCAGACCTGCGCCGTTCTCGTTCGCTTGACCATCGCCACCCTGAGAATTTCCCGCCATACGCCGCCAGTTCAGTTGGACCAACTCACACATCGGCGAAGGTCGAAAGATCTCTGGGAGAGCCTCCCAACCATAAGATCAGACGTCAATGAGCAGTGATGTGTGGTTCACTAGACACTTCTGTCCAATCCGGCACCGTAAAGGGTCAACCACATGCCGACATCCACAGAGAAACAATCGGCAACCAGAGCGAAAATTCTCGATGCAGGGATCGCTATTTGGCGAGACCAAGCAACGTCAGTTCTCGTGAACGGATTCACCGTCGCTCGAATTGCCGGCGCCGCTGGCGTCACCCGATCGACCTTCTATTCCTACTGGCCCTCGACCGAGGACTACGTCACCGACCTCGTGACCCACCTCATCGAGCTTGACGCCACGAACTACCCATCGATCGTGGCCAACCTCACCAGAGGCACTCACCCGAGACCAGCGACCACGGACCTCCCACAAGCAATCGTTGCAAGTTGTCGGGCTCACTTCGAAGTAGCAGTCAACGATGAAACATTCGGCTTACGTCTCGGATTTCTTTCGAAAGCAGACGACCCGGCGATTGCGGCCCCGCTTCGTGAGCTCTATCGACAAGCGGAAAATTCTCAATATGCCCCATTTTTGCTCAGCCTCGAGAGCTGGGGCAGGACACTTCGGGATCCACTTGATGAATCGATGATGCAAATCATCTTCAGCTCGCTTCTTGAAGGACTTGCCGCTCGCTATCGGGTCGATCCCGAAGCATTTCCAATCGACCTTTACGGCTTGGCTCTGCTTCCTCTGCTCGTCACCCTCACTCGGAGACCTGAAGACAATCGAGACCTCTATGAAATTGTCGACTCACTCAACAGTTGGCCAGCAGTTGGGTTGTCCTCAAAGTTGCGAGAGCGCGAAACGGCAAGCGACCAAGGATCTGCATCAATCGCCGACACTTCGATGCGAGAAGTAACAATCGCCATTCGACGCCTCCTGGCACGAATCGGATTCGGCGAGCTCTCGATGTCGGAAATCGCTGCAGTGACGGGATACTCCGAGTCGACCCTCCAACAAATGTTTGGGTCCCGACCCGGCATTGCCATGTGTCTTCTCTTCATCAATTGCTTTGAGCGTTACCAATCCGTCGATCCTGAACTTTTCGGGATCGAGTTGGTTCGAGTTCTCAACGACATCACTACCGATGAGGTTCAACGCAACCCAGTGATTGCTCAAAACATGATGCTGCTGCTTAGCGGTCACACTGCTCAACCGCGCTACGAACTCATTGATTTCGACTCCCGTCCAATTTTCGACGCCGCTATAAAAGATGCATTCGACCGAGGCGAATTGCGCTCAGGCCTCGAACCGCAGCAATTTTCCATGGTGTTACAGCGAACCCTGCTCTTCGAGGCCGGACCACTCGCCGCCGCGACGCCTGAGATCGATGCAGTCGAACTGCTTCTTCAGGCCGCTGGGGCCCCTCCCCGAGAAGTTGCTTGCAACAGCACTACCGTTTGAGCGTTGTGACGCAGACGCTCCCTCCGCCCATTTCGGATTCTCGAACGACAAGCGAGTCGGCCCCACGATGGTGGCGCGATCCGTGGACCATCGCGACCGCCATCGTTGCAGTTGCTCTCACCGCACTTGTGATCTGGCCCATCGTCGACGCAGGGAGTGCAGCGCTCGATCTTGTTTGGCGACCCAGTGGCGACTGGGCGGTGTTGACGATGCGAGTCGAAGACGTTGGGCGCCACACACCGCTTGTGGGTCCGTACTCACGCTTCGGATGGAATCATCCCGGTCCGCTCATGTACTGGCTTCTTGCCGTTCCGTACCACTTCTTCGGCGATAAGCCAGAGGCCATCCTTGCAGCGGCGGCGACGCTTAATGCATTGACTGTCGCCGCACTCAGCGCAGTCGCATGGCGACGTGGTCGGCTCCCCATGGTCGCGCTCACCATGGCCGCGATTGCGATCCTCGTACACGCGATGGGCCCGGTGCTAATCCGCGATCCTTGGAATCCGTTCATCACGCTTCTTCCGTTGGCACTCACGGTGTTTCTCGTTTGGTCCGTGATCGAAGGCGACCACTGGATGTGGCCGCCTTTGGTGTTCGTCGCATCGTTCGAACTTCAAAGTCACATCGGCTACCTCCCGATGCTCGCGATGCTCGGAGTGGCAATAGCGGTTATCACCTGGCAGCGAAAAGCGTTTGCTGATCTATTGCCGAACTCGCCGAAACAACGTTGGTGGGTGCTCGGCACCTCACTTGCGGTCCTCGCCGGATGCTGGTTTCCGGTGGTCGTTGACCAAATCGCTGGCACCGGGAACCTCGGTGCAATCGCGCAGTACTTCCTCTCTCCCGGCGATCGGCCAGCTGGATTCGGCACGGCCCTTCATGTCGCAGCCGATCAATTGCGCTTTCCCGCCGCTCCTTGGCTTGGGCGCAGCGAAGTCGCAGGACTCGATGGTGCACTCCTTGGTTCTGGCCTTACTGCTTTCGTTCTCCCGGTTCTCGCAATGGCCGCCTCGTTGTGGCTTGCAATTCGCCGACGAACTTTTGCCGCAATGCGCTTTCAACTTGTTGTCCTCGCTACCGCCATCGGCGGGCTGATCGCCACGGCTCGTGTCATCGGTCCGTTGTTCGATTGGGTGGTCCGTTGGTGGTGGGTCATCGCGAGCCTCTGGTGGCTTTCCGTCGCGTGGGTTTTATGGTCAGCGATTTGGTCATGTCTCGAATCGCGATCGCTTCAACGGATCGCAACCGGAGTACTCGCTGTCGCAGCGACCATCGTGACGTTGACGGCTACCGGACCAGTCATCGATGCCGCATCGTCCGCTCAACCACCAAGCCCGTCCACCGGCACCGTTCTCAACGGGTTCCTTCAACAAACTCTCGATGCACTTCGTGGTTCCGGCCCTCTACTCGTCGTCACGACCGGTTCGGTCCGAGGCGACTATGGCGATGCACTTCGACTCCAACTTGAGCGCGCAGGTATCCAGGTTGTTGCCGAATCGAACATGGTCAGCCACCTCGGCCCGGAACGCTCCGAATCGAGACGCACTCCCGTTGGCACACTTTGGATCGTCAGCGCTGACGAGATCGCTCGATTCAAGGCTGACCCGAGCATGAACTACCTCGGAGGCTGGGATCCGCTCACTCCGGGACAGCGAGAACAGTTCTTCATCGACGAATCGATCCTTCAGGATCAACTCATCACTGCAGGACGCGTTGATCTTGCCGAGGCTCTCACGAACGGATCCGGTGGCGTCGACACCGAGGCCAATGGCCTCGACGGAGTCGACCCGCTTCTCGTGGCCCGTGTCGAAGCACTTCGCCGAAAAGGAGACCCCGTCGCGGTCTTCCTCGGACCACCGCGTTCGTCCTGATCCCACATCGGAACCGATTACGCAGCCACAAGACGGCGATGTCGGCACCCGCCCTCAGGAGTGGTTGACTTGATCGGTGCTGAACGTCCGGAACCTCGTTGTTGAAATCGGGGGGAAGACCATCGTTGATGGCACCACCTTTCAAGTCAGGGCGGGCGACAAGGTCGGACTCGTTGGCCGAAATGGCGCAGGGAAGACCACGCTCTTCCGTGTCTTGGGTGGTGACAACGCTCCCAAGAGCGGCTTTGTCGAACGGTCCGGCGGTACTGGCTACCTGTCGCAGGATCCTCGTCAAGACGCCGTCGATCCGGAGACGCTCGCCATCACCCATGTGCTTTCAGGCAGGGGCTTCGACATCGCCGCAAAGCGTCTTGAGACGCTTCGCGAAGCGATGGAAGTCGACCCGTCCGAGCAGAACATCACGAAGTTCACCAACGCTCAGGAGCGATTCGAGATTGATGGTGGCTATGCCGCCGAATCTGACGCCCGGAAACTCGTCGCCGGCCTTGGGCTGCGCTCCGATCGCCTCGAGCTTCCTATCGGGGCACTCTCGGGTGGCGAACGGCGTCGCCTGGAACTTTCTCGCATCTTGTTCGCCGGAAGTGACTTGCTCCTTCTCGATGAGCCGACAAACCATCTCGACGCCGATGCTCGTGATTGGTTGCTGTCATTCCTTCGCTCGTACCGAGGCGCGCTTCTCGTCATTAGTCATGACCTCGATCTTCTCGACGAAGCAATCACTCGCGTCATCCATCTCGACCGTGAAGCCGAAGAAGCGACGGGCGAAATCGTCGAGTACCGGGGCACCTACAGCCAGTACCTCGTCTCACGCGAGCGCGATGAAGAACGTCTGAGCAAAATGGCGGAACGCCAACAAAGCGAGATCAAGCGATTGTCCACGCTTGCCGATTCGATGCGTGGCCAGACGGCGAAACGCGCACGCGTTGCCAAAAACCTCGACAACCGCGCCGAACGAATTCGCACAAACCAGGTTGAAGGTCCCGCAGCGCGCCGAACCATCGAGTTGCGCTTCCCTCCCCCACCGAGTTGTGGTCGGACAGTTCTCACCGCGAATGGACTCTGGAAGAGTTACGGAGCAAACGACGTTTTCGCCGATGTGTCATTTGATGTCGGTCGCGGTGAACGCTTGCTCGTCATGGGGCTCAACGGTGCGGGAAAGACCAGTCTGCTGAAAATTCTCGCCGGAGAGTCGGAAGCCGATCTAGGCGACTTCGAGCTTGGACTAAATGTTTCTGCGGGTTATTACGCCCAGGAACATGAGGGAATCGATTCGGGCGTTTCGATGATTGACCACATGCGTCGCGACTCGGAACTTGGCGACGAAGGTGTTCGTGCGCTTCTCGGGATGTTCGGACTTAGCGGCGACAAAGTGTTCCAAGACGCAGGCACGCTCTCCGGTGGTGAAAAGACAAAACTTGCTCTCGCCCAACTTGTGGCCGGCAATCACAATCTTCTGCTGCTCGACGAACCCACAAACAACCTCGATCCGATGTCGCGCACTGCAACAGGGACAGCGCTTGCTGCCTGGCCCGGAACAATGGTCATCGTGAGTCACGATGTTGAATTCGTCGAAGCACTCGCACCCGACCGCATTTTGCTTATGCCAGACGGCCAACTCGATTACTTCTCGGCAGAGTCCTTAGAACTCGTAGCGCTCGCCTAAGCGTTATTCGCCTGCGGTATCGGCACCGCTGCGCTCCCATTGGAGGTAGGCCTCCATGAAGCCATCGAGGTCGCCGTCGAACACTCCATCGACGTTTCCAACTTCGTAACCCGATCGAAGGTCTTTCACCATCTGGTAAGGCTGTGTGACGTACGAACGAATCTGACTTCCGAAACCCACCGAGCGCTGTTCGCCACGGATATTGGAGAGTTCGGCTAAACGTTCTTCACGCTGTCGTTCGGCCAACTTCGCACGAAGAATCTGCATTGCGCGGTCTTTGTTTTGATGTTGGCTTCGTTCGTTCTGACACGACGTAACGATTCCGGTTGGCAAATGGGTGATGCGGACTGCTGAGTCGGTCACGTTGACGTGCTGACCACCCGCACCCGAGGAACGGTAGGTATCGATGCGGAGATCCTTCTCATCGATCTCGATGTCAGGAACATCCTCAAGGAACGGCGTCACCTTCAGGGCAGCGAACGCTGTCTGGCGCTTGCCCTGCGCGTTGAACGGGGAGATTCGCACGAGACGATGCACGCCGTGTTCAGAACGGAGCCGGCCATAGGCGTGGCGACCATTCACTAAGAACGTTGCTGAAGAGATCCCCGCTTCATTTCCGGCAGACACTTCCTCGAGTTCGACATCGAAGCCGCGCTTTTCGGACCAACGGAGGAACATGCGAAGGAGCATGTTCGCCCAGTCCTGAGCGTCGGCACCACCTTCGCCGGACTGAATTTCGCAGATTGCGTTGGTGTCGTCGTACTCGCCAGTGAAGAGTGCTCGTAGCTCGAGTTCGCCGAGGTCGGAGGCAAGCGCCGCCATCGACTCCTCAACCTCCGCTTCGACAGATTCATCACCTTCTTCGCGACCAAGTTCATGCAGCGTCTCGGCATCCTCGAGTCTCGACGAAAGCTGTTCGTAGAGTTCAAGATCTTCGGTGCAAGCCGACAACTCACCGTTGATCTTCCGTGCGAGATCAGGATCGTCCCAAAGGTCGGGCCGACTGGCTTCCGTCTCAAGTTGAGGTCGCGAAAGTAGGAGTTCCTCGATGCGCAGGTAGACCCGCGCTTCGTCGATCCGACGATGAAGGTCGGCTAGTCCGTCGGAGTAATCCCTCATGCGCCGTGACAGACCTTGAACTTCTTGCCCGATCCACAAGGGCAAGGAGCATTGCGTGGGGTCTTGTCCCAGTCGCTCTTGACCGTTGGCGTATTGGAGATCTCTTCGATGGCCTGCTCAGGGACGTCGAGCCCCTCAGCGGCCGCCTGAGCACGTGCTGCGGCCTGCATGCCGCTCGGTGCTTCGCTCGGGTCGACTGGAGCCGTGTACTGAAGGTTCGAGACCTGCGGCTCGTTCTCGCGGCTCTGCTCGGTGACGGTGACATGGGCATGCATGACGTAGGTCACGAAGTCAGTCGCAACAGCAGCCATCATCGAGCCGAACATCTCGTAGCCCTCGCGCTGCCACTCGACGAGCGGGTCTTTTTGTCCCATCGCTCGGAGGTTGATGCCCTCTTGGAGGTAATCCATCTCGTAGAGATGCTCACGCCACTTCTGATCGATGATGCGGAGCATCACCTGGCGTTCGACTTCACGCATGGTGTCTTCGCCGAACTCGGCCTCGCGACGCTCGTAATAGGCCGTCGCTTCACCCATGATGATTTCGTAGAGATCATCCGTTGTGAGGGCGTGATGAAGCGCATCTTCGGTGAGTTCGGTCGGCCACATCGCAGCAACTTCAGCATGAAGGCCGTGAAGGTCCCATTCGTCGCGTTCGTCGCTGACACAGAAGGTTGAAATGGTGGAGTCGATTGCTTCTGCGAGATAGCCCATGGCTTCGTCGCGAAGATCGGCATTGTCGAGAATCTGGTCACGGCGCTTGTAAATGACCTTGCGCTGCTCGTTCATGACCTCGTCGTACTTGAGCACATCCTTGCGGATTTCAGCATTGCGCTGTTCCACCGTGTTCTGAGCTCGCTCGATGGCTTTACTCACCATCTTTGCTTCAATCGGAACGTCGTCATCGAGCGTCTTGCCCATGACCCAATTCATTGCCCCGGTCGCGAACAGACGCATGAGGTCGTCTTCGAGCGAAAGGTAGAAACGACTTTCGCCGGGATCACCCTGACGACCAGAACGACCACGCAACTGATTATCGATTCGACGACTTTCATGACGCTCGGTGCCCAGAACGTAGAGACCGCCAAGCTCGCGAACCTTGTCGCCACCCTCACGACATTCGGGCTCGTGGAGAGCGATCAGTTCGGCGAGCCGGTCCTGGCCTTCTTCGGTTTCAGGATCGAGGCCTTCGGCTGCGAGATCTCGAGCAGCGAGACCTTCGGCATTGCCTCCCAGCAAAATGTCGACACCTCGACCGGCCATGTTGGTAGCCACAGTGACGGCGCCAAGTCGACCGGCCTGGGCAACGATGTCCGCCTCGCGGAAATGGAGCTTTGCGTTCAGGACCTCGTGAGGAACGCCTCGCTTATTGAGGTAGCGCGACAGCGTCTCGGATTTTTCAACAGAAATCGTGCCGACAAGTACGGGCTGACCCGCTTCGCTTCGTTCTGCGATGTCATCGACAACTGCATTGAACTTCGCGTCTTCGCTCTTGTAAATGAGATCGCCCTTATCGAGGCGGACCATTGGCCGATGGGTCGGAATCGGCACGACATGAAGGTTGTAGGTCGCAAGGAATTCCGATGCTTCCGTTTCGGCAGTACCGGTCATGCCGGCCAACTTGTCGTACATCCGGAAATAGTTCTGCAGCGTGATCGTCGCGAGAGTCTGATTCTCTTCCTCGATCTTCACGCCTTCTTTGGCTTCAACGGCTTGATGGAGGCCTTCTGACCAGCGGCGACCATCGAGAATGCGTCCGGTGAACTCGTCGACGATCTTCACCTGACCGTGTTGAACGACGTAGTCCTTATCGCGCTTGAACAGTTCCTTGGCACGCAGAGCGGCCTGCAACTGATGCACTAGATTCTGAGAGACCTCGTCGTACATATTTTCGACACCGAGTGCCCGTTCAACCGCTTCGACGCCTTCGTCGGTCGGCGCAACTGTTCGCTTCTCCTCGTCGACGTCGTAATGGACATCGCGCTTGAGACCCCGAACAATCGATGCGAACTGGTAATAGATCTTGGCGGCGTCGGCGATGCGTCCAGAGATAATGAGAGGAGTTCGGGCCTCGTCGATGAGGATCGAGTCGATTTCATCGACGATGCAATAGGAGTGTCCGCGCTGCACCTGTTCGGCACGGCTCATCGACATGTTGTCGCGCAGGTAGTCGAAGCCGAACTCGTTGTTCGTCCCGTAGGTGACGTCACACGCATATTGAGCGCGCTTCACAGCCGGGTCGTTCATTCCAGGGATGACGAGACCAACGGAAAGTCCGAGGCGTTTGTGGACTCGGCCCATCCAGTCGGAATCTCGGGTGGCGAGATAATCGTTCACGGTAACGACGTGGACACCCTTACCTGCGAGCGCATTGAGGTACACGGGAAGGGTCGAGACAAGAGTCTTTCCTTCACCGGTCTTCATTTCACCGACCCAGCCAAAGTGCAGCGCCGCTCCACCCATCATCTGAACGTCGTAATGGCGCTGGCCGATCTCACGACGCGCTGCCTCACGAACCGTTGCGAACGCCTCAACAAGGATGTCTTCGAGGTCGGCACCATTGGCCAGTTGCTCCCGAAATTCCACCGTTCGATGGGCCAGCGCCGCATCAGAGAGCTTTTCAATCTCGGGTTCGAGGGCGTTGATCTCAGGCACGAGAGCTTCGATAGCCCGAACCTTCTTGCCTTCGCCGGCGCGCAGAATCTTGTCGAGGATGCCCATGAGATTGGCAAGTGTACCGATGCCTTCCTGAGTACACGGTCAGAGGAGGGTGAGGACGGGGTGAGAACCCTCAGAGAACCCCCATCTCAGCCATTTGGTCGCTCAGGAGTCGCCGCAAGGGTGATTCCGACCACCGCCTCTGCACCCGCTGAGCGCAGAGCGTGTGCGGCTGCGCTCAACGTGGCCCCAGTCGTGACCACATCATCGAAGACGATGACGGTGCCTGCGGCCTCGAACAGCGGGTGAAAGGAGACGCCACGAGCACGCTCCAGACGGCTGCGACCGGTTTGCTGGTCGCCCGGACCACGTTCAAGGAGTTTGCGAACGGGACGCCCGGCTTGACGACCCACTTCCCGGGCAATGACTTCTGCCTGATCGAACCCACGCTGACGGGCCCGTTCTGGCGTCGTAGGCGCCCACGTCAGAGTCAGACATCGCCCCTCATGACCTATGCACTCCTCCAACAAAACCGCGAGCGCCGGAGCGAAGGTTCGCGCCGTCGCCCATCTGCCTCGATATTTGAGATCAGCAATGAATGGACGGGACACCTCGTCGTAAACGACGAGTCCAATCACCGCATCAAGGTTGTCGATGTCGTCGAGTACATGAGCTGGAGTGAAGTCCTGGCGACACGAAGGACAGGGCGAACCACCTTCGGCGCCGCAACGCGCGCACGCAACAGGAAACCAAGGCACGAAGAGGGATTCGACGTAGACGCGCAACCAATAGAGCATCGACGCAACGTAAAGATCTGGCTCTTCGGCGTGATGGGCCCCACGGACCCTTCCGCTCACACGGCGATCCAGACGCGTGAGCGCTCGGTGGGTTTAGTGCATCAATTGCGGAGGGTTTGTACCTTCGAGGATCGATCGAGTGCGAAGCGTGACAGCCGCAGGCGTGTCGTCATGGGTGATGATCCAGAACTCTTTGTTCTTCACCGCAGTAACAACACGATCAGCAACGAGATCGGGATCAATTCCGCCGTCGATCATCGGCTGCACGAATTCCGAAAGCGCATCGGCTTCTTCGGCAGTTGCGCCCGGCTTGTTACGCACCGAACTCGCAATCTTCGTCTTGACCCACGACGGGCATAGGACTGAAACGCCCACGGGCGACTGCTGCATCGCGAGCTCGTTACACAGCGTTTCGGAGAGAGCGACGACGCCATACTTCGCGACGTTGTACGGCCCCATGAACGGAGCAGAAAACAGACCCGCCACGGACGCGGTGTTGACGATATGCCCCTCGCCCTGTTCGATGAAGCCAGGAAGGAAAACGCGGACCCCGTGAATA
>CAFBNA010000019.1_pt1 | contig 18158 bp, 18 predicted proteins | sample 7269141 | NCBI WGS metagenome assembly CAFBNA01 (sample SAMEA6814080, study PRJEB35770) | uncultured Microthrixaceae bacterium | biome: Freshwater; feature: Freshwater reservoir; material: water | place: Czech Republic | collected 2017-05-23 | depth 30m m
CGACCTCGAAGCGTTGGTCGCCGAGGAAATGGGCGACACCGTTCGTTACGCGTTCTCACTGATCTCGCTCGATAGCCACGGTGGCTCGAGTTCGACACCTACGGCAACGATCGTGCTTGATCACGACGGCAAGAAAATCGAAGCAACTGCCGAAGGCTCGGGAATGGTCGATGCTGCCTGCGCAGCGATCCGTCATGCGACAGGCATCGAAGGAACCCTCACCGATTACGCCGTCACCTCGGTGACTGGTGGCGTCGACGCACTGGCCGATGTTGCGCTGCGTTTCGAGGTCGAAGGCGTCTCGATGCCCGGTCGTGGACTTTCGACTGACGTGGTCGAGGCCTCGGCCCGAGCTTTGCTCAATGCACTGAATCGCATTGTGCGGGTTCGCGACACTGGCGAAGACCCGACCGCAGTATCGCGGCCGGGCTCGCTCAGTTAATTCATCGATTCGTTGCAGGCATCCACGCTGGGCGGGTTGCTTCGAACGCGGTGATCGCGTCGACGTGCTGCAAAGTGATGCCGATGTCGTCGAGGCCATTCAGGAATCGTTCCTGGGTGGAATCGTCGAGCGGAAACTCGATGTCGATGTCGAGTGCAGGCACCACAACGCGCTTGGTGGCGATGTCGATCGTGATCTCAACAGTCGGGTCGGCTTCAACGGCACGAAGGATGCGGTCGCTGACGTCGGCAGGGAGCACGACGGGAACGAGTCCGTTCTTCGCTGAGTTGTTGCGGAAGATGTCGCCGAAGCGAGGAGCGATCACGGCTTTGAAGCCGTAGTCCATGATCGACCATACGGCGTGTTCGCGAGATGAACCCACGCCGAAGTTGGCTCCGGCCACAAGGATGTTGGCCTCGCCGAACTGTGGGAGGTTCATGACAAATTCCGGATCTTCACGCCATTCAGAGAACAGGCCCTGGCCGAAGCCGGTGCGCTCAACGCGCTTGAGCCAATCGCTCGGAATGATCTGATCGGTATCGACGTCTGATCGATCGAGTGGAAGTGCGGTTCCGGTGATGGTGATAACTGGTTCCATGATGTTCTCAGTTCTCTCAGGCCAGATCGCGGGGATCGGCAAAGGTTCCAGCGATTGCGGTTGCTGCAGCGACGGCAGGTGAAACAAGGTGCGTGCGGCCACCCTTGCCCTGACGTCCTTCGAAGTTGCGGTTCGAGGTTGAAGCGGAACGTTCACCCGGTGACAACTTGTCGGGGTTCATCGCAAGACACATCGAACAACCCGGTTCACGCCAGTCGAATCCGGCGGCGGTGAAGATTTTGTCGAGGCCTTCAGCTTCGGCTTGACCCTTCACCATGAACGAACCAGGAACAACCATGGCGCGCACGCCGGCGGCAACCTGACGACCTTCGGCAACCGCTGCCGCGGCACGAAGATCTTCGATGCGACTGTTGGTGCAAGACCCGATGAACACGGTCTGTACGGGGATGTCTTTGATCGGTGTTCCGGCGGTGAGACCCATGTACTCGAGCGCACGTGCCGCAGCGTCGCGGTCGGCTGAATCGGCAAACGACGCGGGGTCTGGCACATTGGCATCGAGTTCGATGACCTGGCCGGGGTTGGTACCCCACGAAACGAACGGACGAAGTTTCGTGGCATCGATGTCGACAACCTTGTCGAACACTGCGCCTTCGTCGGTAGGCAGCGTGCGCCAATAGGCAACAGCTGCATCCCAATCGGCACCGGTCGGGGCGTACTTGCGGCCCTTGAGGTACTCAAACGTTGTCTCGTCAGGAGCGATGAGGCCAGCTTTGGCGCCAGCTTCGATCGACATGTTGCAAACGGTCATGCGACCTTCCATCGACAGCGAACGGATGGCTTCGCCGCGATATTCGATGACGGAACCGATGCCACCACCGGTGCCGATGCGGCCGATGATCGCGAGCACGAGGTCCTTGGCGGTAACGCCATCGGGAAGCGCGCCGTTCACATTGACGGCCATCGTCGAGGCTGGATGTTGGGGGAGCGTCTGCGTGGCCATGACATGTTCGACCTCGGAGGTGCCGATGCCGAAGGCCAGCGCGCCGAACGCGCCATGGGTTGCGGTGTGGCTATCGCCGCACACGATGGTCATGCCCGGCATGGTCAGACCTTGCTCCGGGCCGATCACGTGAACGATGCCCTGACCAGGTGTGCCCATTGCATGTTCGACGATGCCGAACTCTGAGGTGTTGGCACGCAACACATCGACCTGCTTGCGCGAGATGGGGTCGGCGATGGGCTGATCGATATCAGAGGTGGGAACGTTGTGATCTTCAGTGGCGACGGTGAGTTCTGGGCGACGAACGCCACGACCGTTGATGCGGAGACCATCGAAGGCCTGTGGCGAGGTCACCTCATGGACGAGGTGGAGGTCGATGTAGAGGACATCGGGTTCGCCTGCGGCACGATGCACGATGTGATCGTCCCAAAGCTTCTGCGAGAGGGTTCTCGGGGCCATGTGCTGCTCCTGTTCGGGAGGTGGACCGGGGCCGACGGTGACGTGAGCCCAGGACGGCGCAGTTTGTGTCTCACATAATGGGACGCTAATCTTGCTCCGTGGGAAACACTGTAGGCGGTGTCGGCGTTCTGGACAAGGCGGTTGATGTTCTTGCCGCGCTCGAGGTCCAGCCCCGGTCGCTGGCGGAGCTTGTCGCGACGACGGGCCTGCCCCGAGCCACCGCACATCGTCTTGCCATTGCACTCGAACAGCACGGTCTTGTGCGTCGCGACGGCGACGGTCGGTTCATGCTTGGTACCCGCTTGCTGTCACTTGGCCAAGCAGCCGCGGAGACCTGGCCACTCGCAACAGCAGCGGCCGCTCCACTCGCGTCGTTGCGCGACGAGACGGGTGAGAGCGTGCAGCTCTTTGTGCGTGACGGCGACGAGCGAGTGTGCATCGCTGCCCTGCAGTCGCTGCATGGTTTGCGAACCATTGTTCCGCTCGGCGCGCGACTTCCGCTTTCGGCGGGCTCGGCAGCACGAGTGCTTGTCAAAGATGCTGCAGAACTCGCCGATTGGGTGCAGAGCGTTGGAGAACGTGAGGCCGGTGTCGCATCAGTCTCGGCGCCAGTTCGAGATTCTTCCGGTCGCATCGTCGCCGCTGTGAGTGTTTCGGGGCCGATCGAGAGGACCACCAAGGAACCGGGTAAGCGGTACGGTGCCTTTGTGGTCAATGCAGCGCGCCAGATCGAAGTGAATGCCGGTCTTCGAGGCGCAGGCGCATGACCGAACGTCCACTCGCGGCAATCGATATTGGAACCAACTCGTTCCACATGGTTGTTGCCCGAGTAGGCGAGGTATCGGTTGCGGGTGAGTTCGTGGGGCCAGCATTCGAGGTGATCGCCCGAGAAAAGGAAATGGTGCGCTTGGGCTCGAGCTCGGGCGACATGAAAGAACTCTCTGAAGAAGCGATCGATCGCGGCGTGCTCGCGCTGAAGCGTCTAGTGAAGATCGCCGCAATTCACGATGCCGATGTTGTTGCTGTTGCTACAAGTGCCGTGCGCGAAGCCGAGAACGCCGACGTCTTTATTGACCGCGCTCGTGACGAAGCAGGCGTGGTTGTCGATGTGATCGCTGGGGTCGAAGAGGCCCGACTTATTCACATTGGTGTGCTGCAAGCGGTGCCAGTGTTTGATCAGCGACTTGTTGTTATCGATATCGGTGGGGGCAGCACGGAAATTTTGGTGGGCGAGCAGGGTGAGACTCTTGCTGCGGGAAGCCTGAAACTTGGCGCGATTCGCCTTACCCGCAGGTTCTTCCGAGGTGAGCGACTTCACCCAGGCGCAATCGAATCCTGCCGTCGTCACATCCGATCGGTGCTCGCACCAATGGTGCGCGAAGTTGAACGAGTCGGATTCGGTGTCGCCATTGCTTCGTCTGGCACTGCGGAAACCGTTGCATCTCTTGTGAACTCGCAACGGGGAGGCGCAACGCCACGCACGTTGAACAACTTTGTGATGACTCGTGATGAAATCAATCTGGCGGTGAAGTCGCTCAGTTCTGCGAGTTCGGTAGAGGAACGCAAAGCCCTTCCAGGGATGGACCCCAGTCGTGCCGACATCATTCTCGCGGGTGCTCTCATCCTTGAGCAGGCCGTTGAAGAACTCGGCATTGACGAGATCGTCATCTCGGACAATGCCCTTCGTGAAGGCGTGCTCCTCGATGCGCTTTCTCGGCGGCGCGGGGCGACACTGCACCACTTGCGTGATCTCCGCCGCCGCAGCGTGCTGCATCTCGCCGAATCGATGGATGACGACGTCGATCACTCAATGCGAGCCGCAGGATTCGCTCTCGATCTTTTCGATGCAACCACTTCGCTTCATGGTCTCGGTGACGATTCGAGAGAACTGCTCGAGGCCGGAGCGCTTCTGGCCAACGTCGGCTTGTCGATTTCGCACTCAGAGCATCACAAACACAGTTACTACGTGATTCGCCATTCAGATCGACTCGCGGGCTTCACTGACCACGAAATCGAACTCATTGCTCAGATCGCGCGATATCACCGCAAGAGTGCGCCCAAGTTGAAGCACCCAGAGTTCGCCCATCTTTGGCCCGATGATCAGTCGAGAGTCCGCATCCTCGCTGGTCTCCTTCGGGTTGCAATTGCCCTTGATCGTTCCCATAAGGGCAGAGTCGAGCGCATCGTTGTCTCCGTGATCGAAGATGCTGACGAGGTTCTGATTTCCGTTCAACGACGAGATGATCTTGATGTCGACCTTGAGGTTCAAACCGCGGAGGATCGCAAGGGATTGCTTGAAGATGTCTTGAGTCGCCGGGTGCGGATAAGCGTTTGAGCGTGGTTCGGCTTCGATTTCACTATCGGTTGGCCGTTACTTTCGTTGCTCTGAGTGCAGTGCTGGTCCTTTCGAGTTGTTTGGTGAACCAGAACAACATTTCCACGTCCGACAAACTCCCAATCACTGCTCCGACAAAGCCGACGCCGACTCGAAACAACGTCACCTACGGGCCCGAAAGTCATCAACATCTCGATATCTATAAATCATCGGAAACACCCCGGGGCACAATCGTCTTCTTTCACGCAGGTGGTTGGTGTTGCGGCGACGATGACGATGTTGACGCGCTGATTCTTTCGCAGATTGATCGAGGCTTTGCAGTGGTTTCGGTTCACTACGGACTCGCGCTTGAAGAAACCGCCGAAGAGATGAACGATGATGCTGATCGTTCTCTTCGTTGGGTGAAAGCGCACGAAAGCGAATGGAGTGCGCAAGGAAAGCCCGTACTGGTCGCGGGTGGCTCTGCGGGTGGCAACGTTGCACTGCTGATGGGCAGTGCCCCAGGCGTTTTTGTCGAGCTCGATCTTCCTCCGGATCTCGCCGAGATGAGTCCGAAGGTGGACGGAGTCATTTCGTTTGTCGGCCCATCTGATTTGCGCCCCTACCTCAATGGCAAAATCCCGCCTGCAGGCCTAGACGGTCAGCAACTGGTTGAGGAATATCTCGATTGTTCGAACCGGGGGAGTTTCCAAAGCGGGACGAGGACGCCAATGCCCGCGTGCACGGAGCTGCGTTCGTTGGTCTTCAGTCCGTTGTTCTGGGCGTCGCTGCATGTGTGGGACAGCGATCTACCGCCGGTGTATCTCGGTTACGGAGTGAACGATGTGCTCGTTCCTCCGTCGAGTCAGGCGATTCCCATCGCTGATGTTTGGGCGATGTCGGCGGGGTCAGCGAATACGTGGCTCGATCTCGCAAGCAGCGATCACGACGTGACGTTCGAACTCAATGCGACTGCATTCAATCGTTGGATGGACCAGTTCAACTGAGTCGAGCAGCAACGTCTTGGCACGCGGTCATAAGCGCATCGGCGAATCGTTCAGGCCGTGTCGCACATATGTCGTGGCGTCCGCTGACTTCGAAAACGGATGCACCCGAGATTGCATCGGCGAGTTGTCGTTGACGCTGTGGGGGCACCGTTTCGTCGCGAGTTGTAAGAACAAGAGCGGTTGGCACATCGACTGCGTCGATCCAATGTCGCGCGTCGTATGACGCAACGTCGTGCCCGGCCTCGAGCATGATCCGGAGATCGTTCTGACGGGCTTGTTCGCGAGCCCAGTTGCCTAACGGTGTCGTGTCGTACTTCGAGACGAGAACTCGTTCAGAAACGCGCCGGTTGACCGCAGACGGCGCGACTCGTGTGGCAAACGAAAGACCCGTCACGACTCCGTTGAGTGCACGCTCGCCGCGACGATCTCGAAACTGCGCTGCAGTTGCGCAGAACACAAGCCCTTCGACCATCTTTGGATGTCGTCTCCACAGAAGTTGCGAAATAGGCCCGCCCATCGAATAACCGACAGGGATGGCGCGGTCGACGCCCAGAACCTCAAGTACCGCGGCCGCATCATCGGCACAGTCTTCGAGTCTGAAGCGACGGCGGCTGCGAATTCCTTGGCCGTGACCTCGGTGATCCATCGCAATCACATTGAACTCGCGTTGCAAGGTCTCGTAGGTGCCAAACCAATTCAGCGCCGAGTTCGCTGTCCATCCATGCAGTAGCAACAACGTGGGCGCGCCGAGAGGGCCTGGTGCTTCGCGAATCCATGTTGTTCCGCGGCCAGGGAGGTCGAGAGCGCGCCCTTCGGGAAGCCCTGGGGTGAGGAACGGCGTGGACCCAGGTAGCGATGGCGACATATGCGTGAAGCCGTCAGGCTTCGATAGCGACGATCTCGACCTTGAGGACTCCACCGGGAGCTTCGAAGTCAACGATGTCACCAACCTTGGCGCCCATAAGGGCGACGCCGAGTGGTGATCCTGGGGTAAGGACTTCAAGCTCGCCACGTTCTTCGACCGAGCCGACCAGAAGGCGCTCGACGTCGTCGTCGCCTTCATAACGGATGCTGACGATCACGCCGGCAACAACCGAGGAGCCGTCGGCGGCCTCGACGATTTCGGCATCGAGAAGGAGCGCCTCGAGTTGGCGGATCCGGGCTTCCATCTTGCCCTGCTCCTCTTTGGCGGCGTGATAGTCGCCATTTTCGGAGAGGTCGCCCATTTCTCGGGCGGCCTGGATCTTGCGGGCGATATCGACCCGACCATGGGTTGTGAGCTGCTCATGTTCGGCGCTCAACCGGTCGTGGGTCTGTTGGGTGAACTGGTGGACGTCTGCCATCTCGCCAGCGTACAAGGCACCCGCGGAACTCGCCTAGGGCGCCGGAAGGGGGTCGGGCTAGAGTCATGATCCATGTCCACACCGAGCCCACATCGTTCGCGCTCCATCGTGATCATTCGCTAGCGCACGCCGAACCCGGTGTGCGCCCTCGGCCGTCCACCCCGGTGGGCGGCTTTCTCGTTCCAGCACAGGTCTCGCCCCACGTTCGTCAGTACCGCCCTTATCTGCACAGCAACCAATCGGAGTCATCGTGAGTCACAGAATCGGAGTCATCCCCGGAGACGGAATCGGTCATGAGGTCATCCCCGTGGCTCTTAATGTCATCCGCGCTGCGGGCGTTGAACTCGACTGTGTGGAGTACGACCTCGGCGGAGCCCGTTACTTGCGTGACGGCGTTGTGCTTGATGATGAAACGGTTGAAGAGTGGCGCGGGCTCGATGCGTTGCTTCTCGGTGCAGTCGGAACGCCCGATGTTCCGCCGGGTGTCATTGAGCGCGGGCTCCTTCTCAAGATGCGTTTCGATCTCGACCTGTATGTGAACCAGCGTCCATTTCTCGCGCCCGACGGTTCGCATGATTTCATCGTGATTCGCGAAAATACCGAAGGCACCTACGCCGGCGAAGGTGGCTTCTTGCGTAAGAACACACCGTTCGAAGTGGCAACGCAGGGTTCGGTAAACACTCGTCACGGTGTTGAGCGTTGCGTTCGGTACGCGTTTGAGCTCGCTCGCAGCCGCGACCGCAAGCACCTCACGCTCGTGCACAAGACCAATGTTCTGACGTTTGCTGGCGACCTTTGGGAGCGCACCTTCAACGAGGTCGCTGCCGAATATCCCGATGTCACCACGGCGTACAACCATGTCGATGCGGCCTGCATTTACTTCGTTGAAGATCCGAAGCGTTACGACGTGATCGTTACCGACAACTTGTTCGGCGACATCCTCACCGATCTCGGTGGAGCGGTTTCTGGTGGCATTGGTTTCGCGTCATCGGGCAATCTCAACCCCGATCGCACGAGCCCATCCATGTTCGAACCAGTACACGGCTCGGCTCCTGATATCGCTGGACAAAACAAGGCCAATCCCGTTGCCGCAATTCTCTCGGCTGCGATGATGCTCGAATTCCTCGGTGAGGATGCGGCCGCTACCGCAATCCGTAACGCGTGTTCCGACACCGCAACCCTCACTGGTTCCACTACCGAAATCGGCGACCTTGTCGTCGCTCGTCTCTGAGAGGCAACGCAATGCCCATTACGCCTACCAACAAGATTTGGATGAATGGAACGCTCGTCGATTGGGACGATGCGAAAATCCACGTTCTCACGCACACTCTTCATTACGGCATGGGTGTGTTTGAAGGAGTTCGTGCCTATGAGACCCCGAAGGGGCCTGCGGTGTTCCGACTCACCGAACATATGGAGCGTCTGCACAACTCGGCGAAGATCCTCGGCATGGACATGCCGTACTCGGTCGACGTGCTGGTGCAGGCAACCAAGGACGTCGTGAAGGCCTCTGGTCTTCCGTCGGCCTACATCCGCCCGATCGCCTACTACGGCTACGGCGAAATGGGCCTCAACACGCTTCCGTGTTCGGTCGACGTTGCCATTGCCTGCTGGCCGTGGGGCGCCTACCTCGGCGAAGACGCGCTCACCAAGGGCATCAGCACGAAGATCTCCTCCTGGACTCGTCACGACCACAACACGATGCCGCCGGCGGCCAAGACCACTGGCAACTACGTGAACTCGTCGTTGGCCAAGGTCGAAGCGCTCAAGGGTGGTTATGACGAAGCCATCATGCTCAACCCGCAAGGTTTCGTGAGCGAATGCACCGGTGAAAACATTTTCGTTGCGCGCGACGGCGTGTTTGTCACGCCGCCGATTGCTGCTGGCGCGCTCGAAGGCATCACCCAGGACAGCGTTATGACGATCGGTCGCGATCTCGGCTACGAGTTCCGCGTCGATTACCTCACGCGTTCTGACCTTTACGTGTCAGAAGAAATCTTCCTCTGCGGAACCGCAGCTGAAGTTTCGGCTGTGAACGCTGTCGACGATCGTCCGATTCCGTGTCCCGGTCCGATGACCTCCGCGATTGCTGCCGAATATGGCCGCGTCGTTCGCGGGCATGTTCCCCGTTACGAGGACTGGTTGGAGTATGTCCACTAAGAACGGTTCCACGCCGGAACTTCCGTTGCTGCCATCGTCGGTCGAAATCTTCGACACGACGCTGCGTGACGGCGCCCAGTTCGAAGGCATTTCACTTACGGTCGAAGACAAACTACGAGTTGCTGAACAACTTGATTGGCTTGGCGTCCGTTGGATCGAAGGCGGCTACCCACAAGCCAATCCGAAGGATGAAGAGTTCTTCAAGCGGGCTCCGTCTGAACTGAAACTCACCAACGCCGAACTGGTTGCGTTTGGTTCCACTCGTCGTCCTGCTGGCAAGGTCGATGTCGATCCCACGCTTGCGGCTCTCGTTGGCGCCGGAACGTCGACGGTGTGCATCGTTGGCAAGAGCTGGGACTTCCATGTCACTGAAGCACTGCGGACCACGCTCGACGAGGGCATCGCGATGGTTGCCGAATCCGTGGCGTTCCTGAAGGCCGAAGGCCTGCGGGTGTTCTTCGATGCTGAACATTTCTTCGATGGGTACAAAGCCAACGCAGAATTCGCACTTCGTGTTCTCGAGGCGGCCATGGTGAACGGTGCCGATTGCGTAGTCCTCTGCGATACCAACGGCGGATCACTCCCGCACGAGGTCCAGCACATTGTTTCTGATGTCGTGTCGTTTGTCGGTGGAGTTACTGCAGTCGGTATTCACACGCAGAACGATTCAGGTTGCGCCGTCGCCAACTCTGTTGCTGCAGTCGTTGGCGGGGCCACTCAGGTCCAGGGAACGATCAATGGGTATGGCGAGCGAACTGGCAACGCCAACCTCATGACGGTCATCCCCGATCTCACTCTCAAACTCGGTGTTGCCACTCTTCCCGAAGGCCATCTCGAGCGACTCACAGTTGTGAGTCACCGTGTTGCAGAACTCGTCAACCTTCCGCCGCATCCCGCCGACCCATTCGTGGGCGCGTCAGCCTTCGCGCACAAGGGCGGGCTCCACACGTCAGCTCTTGGTCGTGCAGGCGGTGCAACCTACGAACACATCGACCCTTCGATTGTTGGGAATCACACTCGCGTCCTTGTTTCTGATCTGGGTGGCCGCGCCGGTATGGCAATGAAGGCCGATGAGTTCGGCGTTGAACTCGACGACCCATCAGTTGCCGCATTGTCAGAAGAACTCAAGCAACTCGAAGCCGAAGGCTGGCTCTTTGAATCGGCCGATGCATCGCTCGAACTGCGTATGCGCCGAGCAACAGGTTGGGAGCAGGACTTCTTCGAAGTCGAGGAATATCGCGTCTCGAGTTTCCATCGCGAAGACCCGACGCTTCCCGACGGTGGTCTCGAGGTAAGTACCGAAGCGACTGTGAAACTTTTGATCGCTGGCGAGCATGTTTCGGCAAGTGGCGAAGGCAACGGTCCGGTGAATGCGCTCGACGCTGCAGTGCGTCGTGCGCTCAACGGCCGATTCCCCGCCCTCGATCGCATCCACCTCACCGATTTCAAGGTTCGTGTCGTCGACGGTGGCGCAGCAACCGGTGCCGTCGTTCGTGTGCTCATTGATTCCACCAATGGCGACCGTGTCTGGACAACCGTCGGTGTCGATAGCAACGTGATCGAGGCCTCGTGGCAGGCGCTCATGGACTCCATTCAGTTCGGCCTGGTCCACGCCGACGATCTCGCCGGGTAGATTCACCACCAATGGCTGCTCCTGATTACGTCCCTGCTCCTGTCGACGATCCCGCTCGGGTCTATCAATCACCCCCGTGGCGGCCCGAGTCCTGGATGGCCGATCGTCCGGCAGAAATCACTGGCCGTCAGCCTCTTGGTCCTCGTCTTGGAGATCCGGGCCCCGATCAAGGCTTTGCGCTTCGTTTGGCCCGTCAGGTCCGAGGCCGCCTTGTACTCACTTCGGCAGAATCCGAAGACGACGCCATCGCCGGAAGCGTTGCAATCGCGATGCGCCGCTCGGCGATGTTTGGCCGCGCGCCGGCCATTCACGACCTCACCGTTGCTCTCACGCTCTGGGGTTACTTGTCTGAAGCCCCGGCCGATCTCGTTGCGCTTCGCGCCCAGGTCTTTGCTGCAGTCGCCAGCACGCACCACTACATGGAACGTCGAGCGATTGTCGATGCCGTTCCGGACGAAGTTCTGCGTCTCGACCCAGCATCAGTTGACGCACTCGTGCGCAACGAACCGTCGCGCATTTTGGCTATGGCTAACGCTGCGTTGGCTGGTCAATCACACGACGAACACGCCTGAGCATCCCGAGCCGTTGCGGCTCTTAAGAATGTACGCGCCCGTCTAGGACTTTGCGGCTGTGCCTGAACCAGTGCTCTTCGTCGACCACGACGAAGGAGTGGTGGTGAAGATGTCGATCGGTGTTCCCGCTGGAATCTTCTCGGCAATCTTGATCACGACGTCATTGGGGATACGCACACAGCCATTCGAAGCTTTGGTGCCGACGAGTTCGGGCTGATTTGTTCCGTGGAATGCAACCTGAGGAAGACCGTTATCGAACGTGTCGAGTACTTCGCTATAGGCATTTGTGGGCAGGATCCAAGCGCCGTAAACGCCAGTATCGGAGGAGTTCTTGATCTTCTCCGTCACGAAGTAATGCCCGACCGGTGTCGGCGTTGAGTCCTTGCCAATGACGACGTCAGTTTCAACAAACAACTCAGCGCCCTGGAAGACCTTCAGGTGGAAGGTCGAGAGGTCAAGTTCCATGCGGAAGTCGGTTGCCGCGATGGTCACATCGTCAGCCTTGATCCAGCCAGTCGTGTGATTGGGGCGAGCGGTGATGAGCACCTTCATGTAGTCGCCCTGATTTTCAAGAACCTCGACAACAAGTGGATTCTTGTAATAGGTGGGGTTCGTGAATTCATAGCCGTCAGCGGTCTTCTTCACCCCAGCAGAGTTAAGCCCGGTGCGAGGGATGGCGGGAACCTTCGGGGCAAGTGTCGTCGACGTGCTCGATGTGCTTGACGGGGGAGTCGTGACAACGCTCTTGGGGAGTTGGCTCAACACGGTGAGCTTTGAACCCTTCGCCGTTGCATAGGTGGTTTGGTACGGACCAGTAACCACGGTTGTTGATTGCTCAACAGTGGGCTCGGTCGAGTCCTTCTTGTCGTTCGAGCAGGATGCGGCACCTAGGACCAAGGCCAAAGACATCGCGACGATGGTCAGTGGTCGAATGCGACGCAGTAGGACGGACGAGTTCATGAGAGCTCCAGGTGAGAAAGAGGCAAACCGCTGAGTGGGGCCGAAAAACGTGCGTGTCGCAAGGCCGACCAGAAGAGCAGAGGCCTGACGGTACCATCGAGCGTGTGAGCACCCCAGTCGCCCGAGTCCGCTTCGCCCCTTCCCCAACGGGCTATCTCCATATTGGTGGCGCACGAACCGCGCTCTTTAACTGGCTCTTTGCCCGTCAGCAGGGTGGAGAGTTTGTTCTCCGCATCGAAGACACCGACGCCGAGCGGTCGCGACCTGAACTCATCGACATCATCTTCCGCTCGCTCGAATGGCTCGGTCTCGACTGGGACGGCACACCCGTGCACCAGTCCGAGCGGGGCGCCATGCATTTGGCTGCCGTTGAGACGCTGCTTGGGAACGGTTCTGCCTACTGGTGTTCGTGCACTCCGGACGAGGTCAAGGCTCGTGCCGAGGCTCGTGGCGGCACGCCTGGCTACGACGGATTCTGTCGTGAACGCGCTTTGGGGCCAGGCGACGGTCATGTCGTTCGTTTCCGCGTTCCCGATACTGGAATCACCGCCTTCGACGATCTCATTCGAGGCACGGTGAGTTTCGAAAATGCGGTCCTTGAAGATTTCGTCATTCTTCGTTCGAACGGCACGCCGATGTTCCATTTGGCCAACGCTGTCGACGATGCCGACCAAGGCATCACCCATGTCATCCGCGGTGAAGACCTCATCAATGTCACGCCGAAGGTGCTGCTCATTCGTGAAGCACTTTCAACGCCAGGTGAATTGATCTTCGCTCACCTTCCATTGATCGTGAATGAAAAGCGCCAGAAGCTTTCGAAGCGTCGCGACGATGTTTCAGTTGGCGATTACATCGACCGCGGATATCTCTCCGAAGCAATGGTGAACTATCTCGCCACTCTTGGCTGGGGCCCTCCCGACGACATCGAGATTCGTCCGCTTGCCGAAATCGTTGATCTCTTCCGCATTACCGATGTGAATAAGTCGGGTGCGTTCTTTGACGTGAAGAAGCTTCAACACTTCAACGGCGAATACATTCGCAATCTTTCTGTCCCGCAATTTGTAACGAAGTCAACGCGTTGGCTGTATGAAGAAACACCGTGGGAAACCGATCGTTTCGATATCGGCACCTTCGAAGTTATGGCTCCGCTTGTGCAAGAACGCGTCAAGCTCCTTTCGGAAGTCCCTGGCTATGTCGATTTCCTCTTTGCTCCCGAACCAGTGATTGACGACGAGTCATGGCAGAAAGTCATGGTGAAGGGCGCCGAACTCGCCGATGCCGTGCTTGATCACGCCACCGCACAGTTCGCCGATTGCGAATGGAATGCAGCGTCGCTTGAGGCTGCCTTGTTCTCTTATGCCGAACAGCACGAAATCTCAAAGGGCAAAGTTCAGGCACCTGTTCGCGTTTCAGTGACGGGCCGCAGCGTTGGGCCGCCGTTGTTTGAATCGCTCGAAGTTCTTGGCCGAGACGAAACCCTTCGTCGACTTGCGGCTGCGAAGGTTCGCCTCCAGGGCTGACATGTTCTTCGGACTGCGCTGGGTGATACGCATCGCCCTCGGACTGCTCGCAGTCATCGTGCTCTACCTCGGCATCACGTTTGCCCAGGTGTGGTGGTCATCGCGACAAAACGACACAGCGCACGCCGCGGCGATCGTTGTTATGGGTGCAGCGCAATGGAATGGTTCGCCGTCACCGGTACTCAAAGGTCGGCTCGACCATGCAGCCGACCTCTACCAACAGGGCGTTGCTCCTGTGGTGATCGTGGCTGGTGGCAAGCAGGTGGGCGACAAAGTCACGCAGGGTCTCGTCAGCTTCGAGTATCTGCGCTCGAAGGGGATCCCCGAAGCGGCCATCAAGATTGAAGTCGCCGGAACAAACAGTTACGAGGAGCTTTCCTCGACGGCGTTCATCATGCGCCAGGCCGGTTTGGCACAGGACGTCGTGATTGTGACCGACCCGTATCATGCCTTTCGGGCTGCCGATATTGCTGACGAGGTCGGATTGTCGGCTCACGTGTCGCCCACGAAGGGAAGCTCAAGCCTGAGTGACTACGTGCGTGAGACCGGAGCCGTCGCAATCGGGCGCATCATCAATTACCGCCGATTGGCCGCCTGGCGCTGACCCCGATTCCGTTGCTCGGTGTGGTTTGGTGCCACCCCCGTTCCAGCCGGTAACGTTCCCTCGCCCTTCGGGGGTGGTGTAATTGGTAACACGGGTGGTTCTGGTCCATTTGTTGGGGGTTCGAGTCCTCCCCCCCGAGCTTTGAAGATCGGGCGTCGACATGGTCGGCGCCCGTTTCGCGTATCGACTCGACCCGTAGGCTGGCGGAGTGACAACGCTTCGATCACTTTGTGTCTATTGCGGCTCCAAGACGGGCAATGACCCCCGGCACGAGGCCATCGCCGCAGAGTTGGGTCGACTCATGGCTCAGGCTGGTGTGCGCCTCGTGTACGGCGGCGGTTCGGTGGGTCTCATGGGAACGGTCGCGGATTCCGTGCTGGCCCATGGCGGCGAGGCGTTCGGGGTGATCCCGAAGGGGCTGTTCACCACCGAGATCGGACACCCAGGTCTGACCGAACTCGTCGAGGTCGGCTCAATGCACGAGCGCAAGGCGCTTATGGCCTCTGAAGCCGACGCATTTGTGGCGCTACCCGGTGGATTGGGCACATTGGAAGAACTGGCCGAAATAGCGACATGGTCGCAATTAGGCATTCACGCCAAGCCTGTGGGGGTGCTGGATATCGACGGCTTCTGGCAACCGTTGCTGGCTTTTCTCGACAGCGCCGCCGATGCGGGGTTCATACGCCCTCAACACCGAGAAATCATCGTGCGCATCACCGATGTCGACGATGTGATTCCTTTGCTGTCTTCAAAAGCCGTGCCGGTCGTTGAGCGCCTACTTGGCGTCGAAGAGTCCTGACCCGATGCGGTCTGGGCGGCGCTGACGCGAGACAATTGGAAGATGGAACAGGTCGACATCGCCGTAATTGGCGCCGGTCCCGCAGGCTCATCGGCCGCGGCGTGGGCAGCACGTGGCGGAGCATCGGTGGCGCTGTTCGAAAAGGCAGCACAAGGACGCGATAAATCCTGTGGCGATGGACTGACGCCGCGAGCGATCGAGGAATGCCGTCGACTTGGTCTCGATGTTGAACGCTTTCATCGGATTGATGGTTTGCGCGTGCAAGCCGGTAGCAAAGTTCGCGAAGTGTTGTGGCCCGACGGTGCGTTTCCTCCGGTTGGCGCAGTTGCGCCGCGAGCGGAATTCGACGCGATGGTCATGCAAGCCGCAATCGATTCCGGCGCTGACTTTCGCGAGAACGCTCCGGCTGAGCCTTGGATCGAAGACAACCGAGTGCTTGGCGTCATCTCTAAAGGCGAAAAGGTTCGCGCGCAACTCACGGTGATTGCATCGGGCGCAGGTTCGCCTGCAGCGCGAGCTGTTGGCGCAACGCGCATTGCTTCCTCGCCGTTTGGACTTGCGATCCGTGGCTACATTCCGTCAACGCGGGCCGACGATCGATACATGGAAGCCTGTCTCACCGTTAACGGTCCCGACGGATCGATTGTTCCTGGCTACGGGTGGGTGTTCCCTGCCGGCAACGGCATCGTGAACATCGGGGTTGGCGCGCTGTCGACGATGAAGAACTTTTCCGATCTCAACCTCAACACGATGCTCGATGCCTACACCGCACAGGTGCGCGAGTCGTGGGGACTTGGTGAATTTGTTGCTCGGCCAAAGGCATGGCGACTTCCGATGCACGTTGAGCATCGTGGTGGCCCAGGTTGGGTTGTTGCTGGCGATGCTGCTGGCCTTGTGAATCCGTTTAACGGTGAAGGCATCGACTACGCCCTTGAATCTGGTCGACATGCTGCTGAATGTTTCCTCACTGAACCCGGAACGGCATGGGCCGCCTATCAGGCCGTGTTGCGCAAGGAATACGACCCGTTCTTTGCTACCGCTCGCCGATTCGCATGGCTGATTGGTCGACCGAAGCTTCTGCAGTTCCTTTTGGGCATCGCCTTGTCAACGAACTTCACGATGAAACTTGTGCTCGACATCATGGCGAACTTGGTCGATATGGAACATCCCGGACTGGCCGGACGTTCGCTCACAATCGGCGGCAAAGCGTTGTCATTGGCCGACCCGCTTCTGGTTCGTTCTTCCGCAAAGAGCAAGGCAAAGGCCAAGGCAACAACTCCCGTCGGGTAGGTTCAGGAGTCCCACAACGGGATGAACGGGGGAGTCGGTCATGGGTAGTTCGCCAGTCGCCATTGTCACGGGCGCAAGCCGCGGAATCGGTCGGGCTGGAGCTCTTGCTCTTGCCGAAGCTGGTTTCGACGTCGTCGTGAGCGCGCGCACCGTGCGTGAAGGCGAGGGAGTGGCCGAGCCGAATTCTGTCCGTGAAGAAACCACACTTGCCGTTCCTGGAAGTCTTGAGCGCACCGCACAGGAAATCGAAGAGCGCGGTCAGCGCGCGCTGATCGTGCCAATGGATCTCATCGACGTTGCGTCGGTCACCGCACTTCCCGCCACCGTGATGGCCGAATGGGGTCGCATCGACGTCCTGTTCAACAACGCGATCTTCCGCGGCGTAGGCACGCTCGATCGCATCACCGATCTCACCATCGAGTCGATGACCAATCTTCTTGCCGGCAACTTCATGAATCAGATCCTGCTTATTCAGCAGGTGATCCCGCACATGCTTGCTGCCGGTGGCGGCACCATCATCGACATGGTGTCGGGTTCGGCTCGCCTCGATCCCGCTGGTCCGCCCGGAGAAGGTGGCTGGGGCATTCTCTATTCGGCATCGAAGGCCGCGTTCGGGCGCGTTGCTGGTGGCGTGAATGCGGAATACCGAGCGCAGGGCATCAAAGCGTTCAACGTTGATCCCGGCAATGTCGTCACCGAAGCTCGTAAAGCAGCGAAGCCCGACGACGAATACAGCAGCGGTTACGGCAGCGAGCCAGCTGAAGCGACCGGCAAGGTCGTGGCTTGGTTGGCAAGCGATCCGACCGCCGACAAGTTCCTCGGCAAGTGGATCTTTGCTCCGAAACTTTGTTCCGATCTCGGGCTACTTCCCGGTTGGACGTTCCAGGTTCCGCAGTGAACGACGCAGAACTCGCAGACCGACTCGCGATTCGTTCCGTCGTCGAGGACTACGCGCGTTTTGCCGACCGAATCGACAACGAGGGCCTTGCTGGGTTGTTTGCTCCCGATGGCGTGTTGCGCATCTTCGAGCGCGGCAATCCCGAACCGGTGCGACAACGCCTCGGACGTGGCGAAATCTCGGAAGCAATCAAGGGTTTGTCGCGTTACGAAGTCACCATGCACACGGTGGCGAATCACTACGTCGTCTTGAACGGCGATGTTGCGACTGGCGAGACCTATTGCCGAGCCACGCACGTCCGTCCGGTTGAGGGTGGCGCTCCGGAAGCTCGCGAGAACTACGTCATGAACATCCGCTATCTCGACGAGTATGTGCGCTTGACCGAGGGATGGCGCATTGCCAAACGTGAACTCCAAGTGGAGTTCACTGAGGTCTTCCCGATTCTCTGAATCTCGAGGTCAGCCGCGAAGTGAAGCGACTGATGAGGCATTCGCCAAGTCGAGTGCGAGTTCCGCTAATTCTGCGATGGTGTTCTCGGTGCTCGTGGTGTCGTCGTCTGGGCGCGTGGCCTTGATGCGGGCCAAGGCCCCCTCGGTGA
>CAFBNA010000020.1_pt1 | contig 17919 bp, 15 predicted proteins | sample 7269141 | NCBI WGS metagenome assembly CAFBNA01 (sample SAMEA6814080, study PRJEB35770) | uncultured Microthrixaceae bacterium | biome: Freshwater; feature: Freshwater reservoir; material: water | place: Czech Republic | collected 2017-05-23 | depth 30m m
ACCGACCGGTGGGGCCGCACGGTTGGCACGCAAACTGGCGAAATCGTGTGGGGGCAACCGGGCACCAACGGACAGCACGCGTACTACCAACTCATTCATCAGGGAACGAAGTTGATTCCTGCCGATTTCATTGGCCTTGTGTCGCCGGCCCACGAAGTCGGTGGTCATCAAGACATCTTCATGGCGAACTTCTTCGCGCAGCCTGAAGCGCTGGCATTCGGTCGTACCGCGGAACAAGTTCGTGCCGATGGCGTTCCTGAAGCGCAGGTTGCTGCACGAACGTTTGCGGGCAATCACCCAACCACCTCAATCATGGTTCCTGAACTTTCACCCAAGGTGCTTGGTCAGCTCATTGCGACCTACGAGCACAAGACCTTTGTGCAGGGTGCGGTGTGGGGGATCGACTCGTTCGACCAGTGGGGAGTTGAACTGGGCAAGAAACTCGCGCAGGCGATCATCCCCGAACTCACTGCCGAAACTGCGCCCACGCTGACGCATGATTCCTCGACGAGTGCGCTGATTCGCCGCTATCGCAAGGGCCGCGGCCGGGCGTAATCTCGGCCCGGGACACTGGTCCCGGGAGCGTGGCAGACTCCTCCGTCCACGGGCGAGGAGGCTGACAGATGAAGGTTCTGGGTATCGATATCGGTGGCACCGGCATCAAGGGTGCAGTCGTCGACACCAAGAAGGGTCATCTCGTTACCGATCGGCTGCGGTTGCTCACGCCCGAACCCGCAACCCCCGACGCCGTCGGAATGACTGTTGCCGAGATCGCAAAGCACTTCGAGTGGTCAGGTCCGATCGGGTGCACCTTCCCAGGTGTTGTTAAAGGTGGCACGGTGTTCACCGCTGCCAACGTTGACAAGTCTTGGATCAATGTCGATGCATCGCGAATCATCAGCGATGCAACTGGTTGCCCCGTCACGATGGTGAACGATGCCGATGCTGCTGGTGAAGCAGAAACGCGATTTGGTGCCGCTCGCGGAAAGTCGGGCGTCATCCTGACAATCACTTTGGGTACGGGCATTGGTTCTGCACTCATGATCGACGGAACGCTCGTGCCGAATACCGAACTTGGTCACTTGTGGCTTCGCGGTGGCGACGCCGAAAAGTGGGCCGCAGCGTCAGTGCGTGAGCGTCTTGAGCTCGACTGGCCCGAGTGGACCGCACGCGTCGACGAGTACCTGTGCTCAGTAGAGAAACTGTTCTGGCCTGATTTATTCATCATTGGCGGCGGCGTGTCGAAGAAGGCCGACAAGTTCATCCCGAATCTGACCTGCCACACCCCAGTTGTTGCAGCATCGCTACGCAATGCCGCTGGCATTGTTGGTGGTGCACTCGCAGTGCATCGTCACCGAGACAAGCACGGCACCGACGGACAGTCGCACGTCAGCAAGAAGAAGTAACTCCTCGCCACTCAGCGAGTCTGAAGTTCTTTCGGCAAATGCGAAGTGTCGGAGAAGCGAAAAAGACTGAATGACAGCGATGATGCGATGTGCATCGGTCGCACGACGCTGATCGAGCCGTGGAAGGCAACGAAGCGTTCCCATTCCCACGGAACGGGTTCGATGCCAAGAAGGTGCCCGAGACTGACGGCATTCGCTCCTGAGTGCGCAACAAAAACGATGCGCGGTCCCTCGTGGTTCATATTCCACAACGGAGGAAATCCGCGAGCGCGAGTGCAATCGATGTCGGCGAGAAACTCAGTGAGTCCACCAACAACACGTTGATGAAACTCGAGGAATGATTCGGCGCCTGGGATGGCTTCCCATTGTTCCTTGAGTGGTCGACTGCGTTGTTCGGCAAAGGCCTTTTCAATGACTTCGGATGGCGTGCCTTGCCAAACTGGTGCACGAATTTCAGCGATCCAATCGTGAGTTTCTGGTTCAAGGCCGAACGCGTCGATGAGTGGTTGTGCAGTTTGTTGTGCTCGCTTGAGCGGTGACACCACAAGACGATCGATGGGGAGGTCAATGAAGAACGAGGGGAGAAGTTCGGCCTGACGGTGGCCGATGTCGGTAAGCACGGGGTCGTCGACACCGCCTCCATCGATTTCCCACTGCGGTTGTCCGTGTCGAATGAAGATCAGTTCCATGGTTCGTTCTTTGCGTTAGCCGCGGCCAGGTCGGCGGCGGTGGCGATTGGTCCAACAGCCTCGATGCCAATGACGACGAAGGTCGGGGGCATCGATGGGAACGGCAACGATGTGTCCGGTTCCTGACGGGATATCTCGATTGCAGCCAGGGCACACGTAGTTCTTGGTTGCTTCATAGGGCTGCACGCGTCGAACCTCGACTTCGAGGCCCATTGGGTCGCGTTCGGGTTCATTGGCCATGTCAACCGAAGAATGCCCAAATAATGAGGCCGAGGCAGATGACCATGGCAGCGCCGACCATGAAGTAGTCGAACGGTGATCGGCGTTGTTGGCGATGCGGATTGAATCCCACCCCCCAAGTATTCCTTGTTCTGGGTGGCGTCCCGCACGCAATTTGCTTTCGTTGCGCTGGTAGCGTCGCCATTCATGCGTTCCCCCCGAATTCTCGCCGCTGGTTTGACACTTGTTGCAGGCGTCACGCTCGTCGCCGCGTGCTCAGGCGGGAGCTCATCCTCGCCGGCTGCTCCGTCAGGCGATCCCGTGTTGGTCGAAGGGCAACAGGTCTATTCACAGAACTGCGCCAGTTGTCATGGTGCCGCGGGACAGGGTGGCTACGGCAAAAAGCTCGCCGGTGTCGTTACGGAGAAGTACCCGAACATCGATGATCAGATTGCTCTGATCACCAACGGTAAGGGTGCCATGCCCTCGTTCTCGAAGAAGCTGAGTGCCGACCAGATCACTGCCGTCACGCGTTACACCCGCGAGGTTCTCGGCAAGAACTGAGGACTCGCTTGAGCTTCAGTGCAAACGGCCCGTGCGCAGCGCTGTGAGTCGTTCATAAAGTCATCGCCTCGGCGGAAACGATCGCCCTTCGATCGAAGATGTTCGCGGAGGTTCGATGCTCGCCACTATTTCGTCGGCGACGTTGTCGGGGATCGACGGTGTTCCCATCACCGTTGAAGTTCATGTTGCCAACGGTCTGCCTGGTTTTACTGTTGTTGGTCTTCCCGACGCGTCGTGTCGCGAGGCTCGCGATCGTGTGCGTGCTGCACTGCTGACGTCCGGCTTTGCGTGGCCCGACCGACGGACGACGGTCAACCTTGCGCCGACCTCGCTTCGCAAAGTTGGGTCTTCGCTCGATCTAGCGATTGCAATTGGCGTGTTGGTGGCAAGCGAACAACTTCCACCGGAGGTCGTTGCTGACCGCGCATTCCTTGCCGAGTTGGGACTCGATGGTTCGCTTCGACATGTCCCTGGCGTGTTGTCGCTCGTTGCATCGTGTCCGCAGTCGGAAGTCATCGTGGCGCCGTCCTCGCACTCAGAAGCAGCACTCGTCGAGCGGTCGATGATCCGTTGTGCGCCTGAGTTGCGTGCGCTGGTCGACTCCCTCACTGCTGAAGCGCCGTGGTCGCGGCCACCAGACGAACCATTCGTGGCGCCGATTTCGAATGGGCCTGACTTCGCTGAGGTCCGGGGGCATCCGTTGGCACGGTTTGCGGTGGAAGTTGCCGCTGCGGGTGGGCACCACCTGTTGATGGTCGGTCCTCCAGGCTCGGGGAAGACGATGTTGGCCGATCGTTTGCCCGGTCTTTTGCCCGATCTTGATGATTCGACGGCATTCGACGCGACACGGGTTCATTCAGCGGCGGGGGAGCCGCTCGTTGGTGGACTCGTGCGCCGGCCGCCACTGCGCGCTCCGCATCACGGGATGAGTGCGGTGGCGATGGTTGGCGGTGGTTCTCATCGCATTCGTCCTGGCGAGATCTCGCTTGCGCACGGTGGTGTGTTGTTTCTCGACGAGATGGGGGAGTTCAGCGCAGTCGTTCTCGATTCTCTGCGGCAACCACTTGAAGAAGGCGTGATTCGTCTCGCGCGCGCCGAAGCACGCGTCGAACTTCCGGCGCGCTTTCTTCTGGTTGGAGCGATGAACCCCTGTCCGTGTGGCGAAGGTGTCGTGCCGGCAGCATGTCGTTGCACCGATCGTTCACTCGATCGTTACCGCCGAAGGTTGTCGGGTCCGCTGCTTGACCGATTCGATCTCCGCATTGATGTTCATCGACCCGATCCGCGCCAGTTGCTGGGCGGCGAACCGGCCGAAGCGAGCTCGATCATTGCTGCACGAGTCCGTGTTGCTCGTGGCCGAGCAACCAGTCGGGGCGTTCGATGCAATGCCGAACTTTCGAGTGCCGCGCTTGAGCGAACCGCACCGCTCAACGACGAGGCATCGGCACTCATTGAACGATCGCTCGAATCGGGCCGACTCTCTGCTCGAGGAATGCGCCGAGTATGGAGAGTTGCCCGAACGATTGCCGATCTCGACGGCCATGACGATGCGATCACTGCCGAACATGTGGCCAGTGCGTTGCTTCTGCGCAGTGATCCTGCGTTTCTGAAGCATTCGGTGGCGAGTTAGATGACCGCCGAGAAGCTCCCTGATGAAGCGTGGGTGGTCGCGCTTTCGAGTTTGCCGGGTGTCGGCCCTTCTCGTTTGCGTTGGTTGTTGACCCAAGGCGAGCCCGAGTCTGTGTGGCGCAATGTCCTGAGCGGTTCGCTTGGGAACGCCGCGCACGAAGCGAGTATCCGAATTCCGCTGGCGTATCTCGAGCAGTGGAGCGTTGCGGCGAAATCAGTTGATCCAGCCGCTTACTGGAACGCGCACGTCGAGGCCGGCATCGGAGTCATGACTCGTTGGTCGGCATCGTTTCCTCAGGAACTCGCTGACGATGACGACGCACCCGTCGTTCTGTTTTGGTTGGGCGATATCGACCTGCTCGCGGGTACTCGTGTCGCCATTGTCGGAACTCGCCGTGCGACTCGATACGGCATTGACGTTGCCAACGAATTCGCCCGTGAGCTATCGCTTGCAGGGGTTTCAGTCGTGTCGGGTCTGGCGTTGGGAATCGATGGCGCTGCGCATGCAGGAGCACTTGCCGTCGATGGCGCGCCGCCGGTCGCTGTTGTCGGGAGTGGTCTCGATCGTGTGTATCCGCGAGCCCACCGAGCGTTGTGGCGTGCAGTGGCTGAACGTGGTGTTGTGCTCAGCGAATATCCCCTCGGCGCATCTGCAGTTGCGTGGCAGTTCCCCGCTCGCAACCGAATCATTGCGGCACTTTCTGATGTTGTCGTTGTGGTCGAATCGCAATCAACTGGAGGGGCGTTAGGCACTGCGGTTGAAGCCGCTCGTCGGGGTCGTGCGGTACTTGCGGTTCCAGGACCAGTCACGGCTCCGAGTTCAGCGGGGACGAATCAGTTGTTGTTCGATGGGTGTGGCCCAGCGCGTGATGTTGGCGATGTGTTGCTCGCGTTAGGGCGCGAGCCCGAGCGTCGGCGCAGCGCATCAGAGCAACGTCCGCGTCCCACCGGAGCGGCGAAGACGGTTCTCGACTCATTGCCATGGCAGGCGGTTCCTGTCGAACATGTCCTCGTTTCGACTGGTCTTTCGCTGGGCGACGCAATGCTGATGCTCGAAGGGCTCGAATCCGATGGATGGGTGTCGCAACGTGCCGGATGGATCGAACGCATTGGTCGTGGGGCAACGCGATGACGGCGTGCGTCACGATTGCCGAGCATCCAAGTCGATGTTCAACGTTCGCCGTTACAGTTTTGTTTGTGGCTGGTGAAGCAGATCCGTGGTTTCTCGACGAGTTTCAGGCGTCGCTGACGTCTGTCTCCGACGCAACCCTGCGCGCCTACCGAAGCGATATCGATCAATTTGTTGAATGGGTCGCCCGTCAGGAGATCGAATCTCCCGATGACGTAAGCCGCACAACATTGCGGCGCTACATCGCAGCAATGACAACACGGAAGCTCGCCCGGCGAACGATCGCACGCAAAGCTTCAGCATTGCGCCGCTATTTCTCCTGGCTGGTTCGCAGTGGTCATCTCACTGCCGATCCTTCCGCAGGGCTTAGTGCGCCGGGTTCCTCGGGTCGACTTCCGCGTGTCTTGCGCGACGAAGAACTCATTCAGGTTCTCGATAATCCCCCAGGAACGACTGCGAATGACCCGCCGGCGATTCGTTCTCGTGATGATGCCGTTCTTGAACTTCTCTACGGCAGCGGCCTTCGTGTTTCAGAAGTGTGCGGTCTGCGTCCTGAAGATCTCGACCTCGCTCGCCGCCGAGTCGTTGTCTGGGGAAAGGGTTCAAAGCAGCGTGTCGTTCCACTAAGCGCGCCTGCCGTCGAAGCGCTCGAACAGTGGCTGGGTCATGGTCGGCGCGTCATGGCAACGGCAGCCTCTCCTTCCGATGCCGTGTTTCTTAATCGCAAGGGAACCCGTCTCGGTACGCGCGATGTTCGTCGACTTCTCGACCGCCGAGCGCCATCACCGACTCACCCGCACGCGTTGCGGCACACATTTGCCACCCATCTCCTCGACGGTGGCGCCGATCTTCGTGCGGTGCAGGAGTTACTCGGACATTCTGACCTCTCCACCACACAGCACTACACCCACGTGAGTAAAGAACGATTGCGCACAGTGGTCGATTCAACCCACCCCCGCGCCTGACACAACAACACCTCGCACTTCTTCCCCGGTGAGAACTCTTTATCGGAAGGACCGATGTGCGGTCACCGTCTTCGTGTGGTCATCGTCGCTTGCATCTGCGGGTGCTTTGCGTCGTGGTTGGCTTTGCGCAGTTGTCGGCTGGGCTGATCTGCATTACTTCGAAAACTGCTGGCGCTGCATCAGCATCGGTTGAGTATCGGCCGCCAAGCGATGCTGAAATCGTTGACCACTTTCGTCCGCCTCCGAAACCGTGGATGGCTGGAAATCGGGGCATCGATTACGGAACGAGTCCAGGTGGGCAGATCGGAGCGGCAGCCGATGGGCGCGTGATCTTTGCCGGACAGGTGGGTGGCGCGCTGCACGTCACAATCGAACACGCCGATGGATTGCGCACGAGCTATTCGTTTCTTGCATCGATCACGGTGAGTGCGGGCGATCGAGTGCGTGCGGGCGATGTCGTTGGCATCGCTGGTGGTCCGTTTCACTTCGGCGTTCGCACGCCCGACGACACCTACGTTGACCCCGAAACTTTGCTTGATGGTTCGCTGCGACCGCGCGCACGCCTCGTGCCTGGAACTGATCAGGGGATTGAGCGTCTCGGAGCTCATGAACGGCGTTCCTTGCTTGATGTTTTTCTTGACACTGGTGCAGCTGCACTTTCGGCGACCTCAACGTGGGCCTCGCACACGACTGCTCTTGTTGCTCACTATCTCGTCGAACTGAATCCAACGACGCACGCGATTCGTGCAGTCGATGCGTTTACAAAGTGGATGCATGATCAAGCCACGTGCACGCCATCGGCAACGCAAGTTCCCGTCCACCAATCACGGAGGATCGTTGTATTGGTGAGCGGACTCGGTACGTCAAGTGTTGCCAACACTGCGTGGGAGATCGATACGAAGTCGCTTGGATACGCCGACGCCGATGTTGTCCGCTACTCGTATGCGGGAGGTCAGGCGCCGCGAGTGGACATGAATGAACAGGGCACTCTTCGTTCGGTTTCGAGCCACCCTTTCGATGCGATTGCAACGCGGCCGTTCGATTCGCTTGCGAGCCAGCAGTCGGTCGGAATCTCGGCCGACCGGTTGTCAGCGTTGCTGCAGTCAGTCGCGGCCACGGAGCCGGGGGTACCGATTGATGTTGTGGCTCACTCTCAAGGCGGAGTGGTTGCGCGTCTCGCGGTGGAGCGTTCCGGTGCGGAAGATCGCCTTCCTGCTGAAGTCGACACGTTGGTCACGGTGTCCTCCCCGCAACAAGGTGCTCCGCTGGCCACAGCAGTTGTTGCCCTCGGCGATAGCCCCGGGGGAGCGGCAGCGTTGACTCAGATTCGGGCCGCCGGAGCCGCCGACGATCTCGACAATCGCCTGCCAGCAATCTCCGATTTGGCCGAAACCTCGCCGATCATCGATGAACTCCACCAGCGCCCGATGCCCAAGGGCGTCAGATTCGTGACGATCGGTGGCTCGGGCGATCTCGTGGTGCCCGGGTCGGTCGCTATCGACCTTGGCGCAGACGCGAGCGTGATCCTGCCGACCGATATCGGGAAAGAGGCCCACGGCACTTTGCCCTCGAGCCCAGCAGCCACAAGGGAAATCGGCCTCGCCGTTGCCGGAATGGGCCCCTCCTGTCAGGGCCTCGGCGCCGCGACCACGGCATTCGTCACCGCGGAGACCATCAGATACGGCGAATCGGTAGCGGGGGCGACCGCGGCGGTGGCGGCCGGGGTGCTCCCGATTCCTCCCGACTGACGCCGCCGCCCGGCGGCCAGTTGGCCGATTTTCCGGCCCTCCCATACACTCGGAACCCGGCCCGACGACCGTCGGGCATGTTGATCATCCGATTGACATACCTCTACACATCCGCAGCCGTGCACCCCACGGTCGTCTCCCACCCGGGAAGACGCCAGCACGGGCCTGCGATCCTCCGAACCGATGGGAAGGAACACCCTCATGGCACCAGTTGTCACCATGCGCCAGTTGCTTGATTCAGGCGTGCATTTCGGTCATCAGACCCGCCGCTGGAACCCGAAGATGAAGCGATTCATCCACGGCGAGCGCAATGGCATTTACATCATCGATCTTGAGCAGACGCTCGGCCGCATCGAAACTGCGTACAGCTTTGTGCGTGACCTCGTGGCCGACGGCGGCACGATCCTTTTCGTGGGCACCAAGAAGCAAGCCCAGGATCCGGTTCGTAGTTTCGCAGAGCGCTGCGGCATGCCGTATGTCAACGAGCGTTGGCTCGGCGGCATGCTTACCAACTTCCAGACCATGTCCAAGCGCGTCGCGAAGATGAAGGACTACCAGCGCATGCGCGACACCGGTGATTTCGAAGCGATGCCGAAGAAGGAAGCTCTTCTCATCAGCCGCGAACTCGAGAAGCTCGAGCGCAACCTCGGCGGCATCCGCAACATGGAACGCCTTCCCAGCGCCATCTTCGTGCTCGACACCAAGAAGGAAGACATCGCCGTTACCGAGGCCAACAAGCTCGGTCTCCCGATCGTCGCCGTCGTCGACACCAACTGCGATCCAGACATCATCACCTACGTGATCCCGGGCAACGACGACGCCATCCGTTCCGCGAACCTCATGGCTCGCGTGATCGCCGATGCTGTCGACGAAGGCCGCTTCATTGCTTCGCGCAAGCGTGGCGCTGTTGCTCCTGAAGGCCCCGCTGTTGTTGAGCGCACGCCAGAAGAAGAAGCAGCTCACGAAGCAGCTCAGGCCGATGCACGTCGTCAGGCTGCCGAAGCTGCTGCTGCACGCGAAGCACGCATCGCTTCAGAACGCGCAACTGCTGAAGAAGCAATCACCCAGACCGATCCCGCAAACGAAACCACGCAGGAGTCCTGAAAACCAATGGCTGAATTCACCGCCAAGGACGTCCAGAACCTTCGTCAGATCACTGGCGCCGGAATGATGGACGCCAAGAAGGCGCTCACCGAAAACGACGGCGACTTCGAAGCCGCCAAGCAGTGGCTCCGCGAAAAGGGTTTGGCCAAGGTTGCCAAGCTCGGCGATCGCGAGAACGCACAGGGTTCCGTTTGTGTCGTCGTCGACGGCTCAGTCGGTGCCATCGTGCAGCTCAAGAGCGAAACCGATTTCTCGGCCAAGGCCGCAGACTTCATTTCACTTGTTCAGGACATGACCGAAGTAGTTGTTGCCAAGGGCGCCGACGCACTTTCGGAAATGAACGACGAACTCGACGCACTCAAGATCGCCAAGAAAGAAAACATCGAACTCGGCACCGTCGTGCGATTCGACGCTGCTGGCGACAACATTCTTGATTCGTATCTGCACTTGCAGGACGGTCGTGGGGTCAATGCGGTACTCGTCGAACTCGAGGGTGGAACTAAAGAGATCGCTCATGATCTTGCAGTGCACATCGCGTTCTCAAAGCCCGCCTACCTCAACCGTGACCAAGTTCCGGCTGAAGATGTTGAGCGTGAGCGTCAAGCTCTTCTCGACATCACCAAGGCAGAAGGCAAGCCTGAAGCAGCCTGGCCGAAGATCGTCGAAGGACGCATTAACGGTTGGTACAAGGAGCAAGTACTTCTTGAGCAGCAGTTTGTGCGCGACGACAAGAAGTCGATCACCGATTTGCTTGCAGGCGCGACGCTCGTCCGTTTCGCTCAGGTATTCATCGGAGCCTGATGGCCTCCGCGACCGCCCGCTGGTCGCGGGTTCTGCTGAAGGTTTCGGGCGAAGCATTCGCTGGCGATGCCGGATACGGCATCGACGGCCATGTTGTGCAGCGCATTGCCAAAGACATCGTCGACGTTCGCGCTGACCATCCCGACGTTCAGATCGCCATCGTTGTCGGTGGCGGAAATATTTGGCGCGGCATGGCTGGCGCTGGCGCCGGCATGGATCGTGCGCAAGCCGACTACATGGGCATGCTCGCAACGGTGATCAATGCACTCGCGTTGCAAGACACGCTCGAGCAGTTGGGTCAGCCCACTCGAGTGCAGTCAGCCATTCAAATGGCGCAGGTTGCCGAGCCGTACATCCGTCGCCGTGCAGTTCGACACCTCGAAAAAGGTCGTGTCGTGATCTTCGCTGGCGGAACGGGCAACCCGTTCTTCACTACCGACACCACAGCGGCATTGCGTGCGGTCGAGATCGAAGCCGGAGTGCTGCTCAAGGGCACACATTCGGGCACCGACGGCATTTATACCGATGACCCTCGCACGAATCCCGAAGCCACAAAGCTTGAGGAAGTTACCTATCTCGACGTACTGAACCAGGGCCTTCGCGCCATGGATTCCACGGCAATCACGCTGTGTATGGACAACAATTTGCCCATCGTCATGTTCGATCTCACCGGCGAGGGCAATGTGCGTTCGCTACTTGAGGGCGGTTCGGTCGGTACCCTCGTCCGTTGAGGCGGTCGCTGGAGACCCCGTCGCTCTCTTCGATATCTCCTGGAGTGTTCCGATGACATCAGAGATGGCTGATCTGCTCCTTGCAGAAACCGTCGAGAAAATGAAGAAGGTTGTCACGCACACGCGTGCTGACTTCTCCTCGATCCGTACCGGACGTGCTGCGCCCGCGCTCGTTGAAAAGATTCCGGTCGACTACTACGGCTCTGAAGTTCCTTTGCAACAGATTGCAGGCTTCAACGTTCCAGAAGCACGCCAGTTGCTCATCACGCCCTACGACAAAGGTGCCATTGGCGCGATCGAGAAGGCGTTGCAACAGTCTGATCTCGGTCTCAATCCAAGCAACGACGGAATCTCGATTCGTCTTTCGTTCCCTCCCCTCACCGGCGAGCGTCGTAAGGAACTCGTGAAGGTCGTCAAGAACATGGCCGAAGACGGAAAGATCGCACTGCGTAATCAGCGTCGTTCGACTCGCCAGGAACTTGAAGCGCTTGAGAAAGGCGGCGACCTTTCGAAAGACGAACTAGAGCGCGCCGAAAAAGAACTCGACAAAATCATCCACGTTCACGAAGCCGAAATTGGTGACGCGTTGGGTGCCAAAGAAACTGAGTTGATGGAGGACTGATGGCTTCCGATGATCTGTCCCGCGAACCGAGAGCACCTGGTGATCCTGAAGAGGTTCGGATCATCACCGCCGATGAAATCGCCGAAGCTTCGAACCGTCCCGACGTGGCCACTCGACTTCCTGAGCGTGAACTTCCGCCGCCCCCGCCGCCGGTCATGAATGTTGGTCCGCCAACAGGCGAACACGAAATGCCTCACTGGACCGAACCGGCAACCGGTCAGGTTCCCGCCGTCGTGATTGGCGACAACGCAGGCGAAGAAGATCGTGCCTCGATGGCCGACGCGCCACGTTGGCGCAGCGAGCACGACTCCACCGATCATGGCGATCTTCTCGCCGATCTTGCGGCGTCGGAACCCGAAGAACAGGTCGTCGAACGCCTTGGTGCGCTTGATACCGACGAGCGCATCTCTGATGAGGCGTATCTGAACTTCGACGATGTTGAACTCGACCCGCAGCCGCGTCGTCGGGGTGCACGTCGTGGTCGTTCTGCTCGCGTGTCTCGCGAAGCCGTCGACCCGTTGTCGGCGATCCTTCTCCCGCCCGACCTTGTTGGTCCGTCTGCTGCTGCGCCGCCTCCGCCCGCCGCTCGCCCTGAACGGGTGCGCGCGCAAAAGGACGACGAAGCTGCGCCGGCAGAATCGAAGTCGCGCAATGTCCCGATGGCTGCAGCTGTCGGTATCGGTATGGCGATCGTTGCGGCGCTGTTGTTCAAGGCCGGACCTCTGCCAACACTGCTTCTGATCGAAGTCGTGCTTGTCGCTGCAGGTTTTGAATTCTTCGGCGCCATGCAAAAGAGCGGGTTCCGACCCGCAACGTTGCTTGGTCTTGCTGCTGTCGCAGCGTTGCCGCTCGCGACGTACTGGAAAGGTGAATCAGCGATTCCCGCGATCATCTTCCTCACGTTCCTTTTCGGCATCGTTTGGTATCTGAGCAGCGCCAGCGGTCGTGCTCGTCCCACCGCCAACCTTGGTGTGACCCTGATCGGTGTTATCTGGGTTGGTGTCTTCGGAAGTTTTGCTGCACTTCTCGTCGACATTCCGGTCCAAGGCGTGAGCATCTTGCTCGTCGCTGTTGTCGCCGCGGTTGCGACCGACGTTGGTGGATTCTTCTTCGGACGGGCAATGGGTCGAAGCCCGTTGAGCTCGATTTCTCCGAACAAAACCGTCGAAGGACTTGTCGGCGGAATGGCGGCAACCGTCTTTGCCGTCTTTGTCTTTGTTGTTGTACTTGGCGTCAGTTCGCTGGGTGCGGGCAAGGCGCTGTTGCTCGCTGTGGTCCTCGCCGTGGTGGCGCCACTCGGGGATCTCGCCGAGTCATTGTTTAAACGTGACCTTGGCCTGAAAGACATGGGTTCGTTGTTGCCTGAACATGGCGGCCTGCTCGACCGATTTGATGCACTGCTGTTCGTCCTCCCCACGACCTATTACGTGGTGAGAATCCTCGGATTGGGCTGATCCCGCGGGGAATCACGCATCCTCTCTCGGTAGGCTCAACCCCATGTCGCTGACCCGTGTCGCTCTCGCCGGTTCTACCGGTTCAATCGGCACGCAGGCGCTCGACGTCATCGAAGCCGAAGCCGATCGCTTCGAACTCAGCGCAATTGGGGCCACAGGTCGACAACCTGAGGTGATCATCGAACAAGCCCGTCGCTATCGCCCGTCAGTGGTTGCGATCAGTGACCCCGAAGCTGCTCAGTCGATCGCCGCGGAACTCCCGGGTGTCGAAGTTCGGGGTGGCGCCGACGCAATGGCGAGCCTTGCGCTCGAGGCCGATGTTGTCGTGAACGGTGTCGTTGGTTTCGCCGGGCTATCTGTCACTCTTGCAACGCTCGAGGCTGGCCGACGTCTCGCGCTCGCAAACAAAGAGTCGCTCATCGCTGCCGGCCCGGTAGTGCAGGTGGCGCGCCGCACGCCTGGTGCCGAACTCGTACCTGTCGACAGTGAGCACGGAGCGATCCATCAATGCCTTCGTGCCACCGATAACCGGAATCGAGTTTCTCGACTGTTGCTCACCGCAAGTGGTGGCCCATTCCGCGGTCGTACCGCTGATGATCTCGCAAACGTCACCATTGAAAACGCACTCGCGCATCCGACATGGAGCATGGGTCCAAAGATCACGATCGATTCTTCGACACTCATGAACAAGGGCCTTGAAGTCATCGAAGCCCATGAACTCTTTGGAACACCTGCGGGCGATGCTGGTTACGGCATTGGTTTCGAGGACATCGATGTCGTGGTGCACCCACAGTCGATTGTGCACTCGATGGTTGAATTCACCGACGCGTCAACCATCGCCCAGCTCTCAACTCCCGACATGCGCTTACCGATCGGTTATGCGCTGGCGTGGCCCGATCGCATCTCCACACCATTCGGAAGAATCGACTGGACCAACCTTGGTCGCCTCGATTTCGAACCACCCGATCTGGAAGCGTTCCCATGTCTTGCTCTTGCCTATGCCGCGGGTCGCTCCGGTGGCACCGCTCCGGCATGGATTAGCGCAGCCAATGAGGTTGCTGTCGACGCATTCCTAAATGGACAGATCGCTTGGCGCGAGATCGCTTCGGTTATCGCCGCAACGCTCGATCGCCACGACGGTGCACCCGCCACAGATGCGGATGCAGTTATCGATGCCGACTCCCAAGCTCGGCGTATTGCTCATGAAGAACTCAACTCCTTCGCTTCGGTGGTGCGCTGATGACAACGTCTTCAATTCCAAACGAAACTCAAGACGGAGATTCGGGAGAACCTCCTCGTCCATCGATTGTTGATCGGATATTTGGCAATCAGTTCGTTTTGCTTGGACTCCTGCTGACGCTGCTCGGTTGGGTTGCGTTCACGCGTATCTGGTTGTTCGTGTTGATTGTCGCCATCGTTGCGTCGGTGTTCCTCCATGAAATGGGCCACTTCCTTATGGCCAAACGCAATGGCATGAAGGTCACTGAGTTCTTCATCGGCTTTGGCCCGCGCGTGTGGTCATTCCGCCGTGGTGAAACCGAATACGGCCTCAAACTCGTTCCCGCCGGAGCGTATGTACGCATCATCGGCATGCACGGTCTCGAAGAAATCGATGAGACCGACGAAGAAACCCGCACCTATCGAGCGCAGTCGTACTGGCGTCGTATGCCCGTAGTGCTTGCAGGTCCGGTGGTGAACATCGTTCTGGGTCTCTTGCTGCTCGTCGTGGTGTTTGCCGGGTTTGGTCAGCCGTCCAAAGACAAGTGGAAGATCGACACCGTCTCATCAGGGTCTGCTGCTGCAAGTGCTGGACTCCAGCCGGGCGATCGAATCATTGCGTTCAACGGACAGCCCGTGGGGGCATTCGACGATTTCACGACCATCGTGCGCGCTCAAGGCGGTTCTTCTGGCGAACTCACAGTTCAACGTGGAGATGAAGAACTCATCATTCCCGCAAGAATTGGTTGGTCACTCAATGCCGACGGCGCACGTGCACTGCAGCCGCTCGTTCCCGGCGATCGAGTCACGAAGGTTGGCGACGTTTCAGTGTCGTCATATGCCGAGATGCAGGCGGCGCTTCAACGATTCATCGGCCCAGTCACGATCACATTCGACCGTAATGATCGCGCCTTCACGACGACTGTCGATGGGCCCATCGCAATGCCGGTCGATGGGTACCGCGGATTTCTCGGCGTGAGCCCAAGTTCGGTCCTGGTGCACGCCGGCATTGTGCAAGCAACGGGCCAAGCTTTCCAAGCATTCGGCGACACGGTTGTCGGATCGGTGCAGGGAATGGGCCGTATCTTCTCGCCGTCGGGGATCAGCAAGTTGGCCTCCCAAGTGGCCAATGGCGGATCCTCAGACTCAAGTTCTGATTCATCGGTTGAGCCGGTGAACTCAGGATCGGCGAGTTCTTCGGGTTCGGGTTCATCGACCTCCTCAAACGTCGATCGCCCTATGTCGCTTCTTGGCATCGTGAACGTTGGTACCCAACTCGGTGAACAGGCGGGATGGGCTGGAGTACTTGCGTTGCTCGCCACGGTCAACATTTTTCTCGGCCTCATCAACCTCGTGCCGATTCTTCCGTTCGACGGTGGCCACATCGCCGTTGCCACGTACGAAGAGATTCGCAGCCGTATTTCGGGCAGGGCCTATCGGGTCGACATGGCAAAACTCATGCCCGTCACCTACATCGTGGTCTTGCTCATGGTGGGGCTCTTCGCGTCCACGCTGTACCTCGATGCCGTGGACCCCGTAAAACTCTCGCCGTAGCCCTAACCTCATCACCGTGAGCGAACTCTCCCCGCAGACCCGGTATCCACGACGTGCAACTCGTCAGTTGCACGTTGGTGACGTTGCCGTTGGCGGTGGTGCGCCCATCTCAATCCAGTCGATGACGACCACCAAGACGGCCGACGTCGAAGGCACGCTGCAGCAGATCTACGCGCTTGCGGGAGCCGGTTGCGACATCGTGCGTTGCACGTGCAACGAACAAGAAGCTGCTGAAGGACTTGCGCATATCGTTCCGCGCTCGCCGTTGCCGATCATCGCTGACATCCATCATCAGTACCGGCGCGCGCTTGAAGCCATGGAAGCGGGGGTTCAAGGTTTGCGTTTGAACCCCGGCAACATTCGCCGGCCCGAACACATCAAGGCCGTTGCGCTCGAGGCGAAAGACCGCGGCATCCCGATCCGTATTGGCGTGAACGGTGGCTCGCTTGATCCCGAGTTGTACGAGAAGTACGGCGGCAAAGTCACCGCCGAAGCAATGGTCGAATCGGCCAAGCGCGAACTCGCGTATTTCGAAGAGGTCGGTTTCGACAACGTAAAGATTTCGGTCAAGGCGTCGAACGTGGCGCTGATGATCGATGCGTACCGATTGCTTGCCGACACGGTCGATTACCCGCTGCATCTCGGCGTCACCGAGGCGGGCCCACCCCCTGCGGGGCTTGTGAAAGCAACCGCAGGTATGGCCACATTGTTGGCCGAAGGAATCGGCGACACCATTCGCTATTCACTCACTGCTGATCCGGTGGAAGAAGTTCGCGCTGGTCGTTGGTTGCTCGAAAGTCTTGGTCTGCGTGAACGACGCGGTCTCGATCTCATCGCGTGTCCCTCATGTGGTCGCGCTGAAGTCGACGTCATCGAAGTTGCTGCACGTGCACAAGATGCGCTTACCGATTTGAACATTCCCATCCAGGTCGCCGTTATGGGTTGTGTTGTGAATGGCCCTGGCGAGGCCCGCGAAGCCGATCTCGGTATTGCTGCTGGTCGAAAGCGCGGTCACTTGTTCGTGAAGGGCGAGGTCGTCAAGGTCGTTCCCGAACCAGAGATGGTTGAAGCGCTTGTGGAATGGGCGCAGATCATTGCCGACGGGGGAGTCGAAGAAGCGCTTCGCCGCAAGGACGACGGCGCGGCGGCCGAAGCCGAAGCCGATCGCATGGCGCTGCTCGATGACAAGGGTGAGGACGCCAATCACGCCGAAGAGCGCATTCAGGTCATTCGCAAGATCGACTGAACGTGCGCAACCTCGCTGAGGGCGAAGAGGGCGTCGCCTAGCATCGGCCCTCATGGCTAAGGCTCCTGTTCTCACCCCGCAATCCGAAGACTTCCCGCGCTGGTATCAAGACATCGTCGCCAAGGCCGAACTGGCCGACAACGGTCCGGTGCGCGGCACGATGGTCATCCGTCCCTATGGCTATTCGATCTGGGAGCAGATGCAGGCCGAGGTCGATCGCCGCATCAAGCGCGCCGGTGCCAAGAACGCCTATTTCCCGTTGTTCATCCCCGAGAGTTACCTCAAGCGTGAAGCTGAGCACGTCGAAGGGTTCAGCCCCGAACTCGCAGTCGTCACTGTTGCTGGTGGCAAGGAACTTGAAGAGCCAGTCGTGGTTCGTCCGACATCGGAAACGGTCATCGGCGAGTTCATGGCCAAGTGGGTGCAGAGTTACCGCGATCTTCCGCTGTTGCTGAACCAGTGGGCAAACGTTGTTCGTTGGGAACTTCGTCCCCGCGTCTTTCTGCGTACGAGCGAATTCCTTTGGCAAGAAGGCCACACCGCGCACGTCAGCGAAGGCGATGGTCGCCAGTACGCCGAACGAATCTTGCACGATGTGTATGAGTCATTCATGCGCGACATTCTCGCGATGCCTGTTGTTGTTGGTCGTAAGACTGCAAAGGAACGCTTTGCTGGCGCAACCAACACCATGACGTGTGAAGCGATGATGGGTGACGGAAAAGCATTGCAAATGGGCACGAGTCACGAACTCGGTCAGAACTTCGCGAAGGCCTTCGACATTCAGTACCTCGACAACGAAGGCACCCAGCAACACGCCTGGACAACTTCGTGGGGAGTTTC
>CAFBNA010000022.1_pt1 | contig 16275 bp, 15 predicted proteins | sample 7269141 | NCBI WGS metagenome assembly CAFBNA01 (sample SAMEA6814080, study PRJEB35770) | uncultured Microthrixaceae bacterium | biome: Freshwater; feature: Freshwater reservoir; material: water | place: Czech Republic | collected 2017-05-23 | depth 30m m
GACCGGCCAGAACTCGGTGCACCCGGAGGTGCGGCAGCCGGCGAACAATTTCGCCGGAAACAACTTTGGCTACCGGAGCCGCTTCCGAATGTGGAAGCCGCCTCAGGAGCGGAGAGCCACTCTAACGAGTGGGTCCGACCAACGCAACTCGGCAGCGCAAGAAGCTCACACATGCCGAAATCAGGGGGGTCGACCTCCCCAGTGCGGCACAGCCGCCCCAAGGTGGTCCGAGCAAGATAGCCGCACTCTGCAACCAATGCACATCGACAGCCCATGACCTTCGGCACATCGTCAAAAGTGCGGTGATCTCGTTCTCGGCGAGTGACGGCACTCAGGGCAAAAAACGCAGAACAAAACGGTGTTTTTTGCCCCTCCGGGCCATTGCATAGCCATCGCTGGTGAAGTCGCTGGCCTCAAGAACTCGGCCTTCGGCGACGACCGTATCGTTCAGCGAGAGGCCAGATTGGGCCACAAGGCGACGACCTTCGCTTCGGGAGGCCAGTGCCCCATGGTCAGCGAGGACCTCGAGAAGATCTCGGCCGATATCGGCTGCGGTAATGGGCAGCGTCGGGAGACTGGAGGCCAATTCGGCCCATTCCTCGGACGAAAGTTCCTGAGCCGATCGGGTAAATCCCTGAGAGGCACCTGCGGCTCGTTCGGCCTCGGCCTCTCCATGAACCAGAGAGGTCACGGAACGGGCCAACAACTGCTGCGCGCGCCGCTGACCTGGATCGGACGAGTGTTCGGCCATCGCTACTGCGACTTGATCGACCGGAACGAGGGTCATCTGCAGAAGGAATCGTTCGACATCTCGGTCATCGACGTTCATGAAGTACTGGAAGAAGGCATACGGAGAGGTGCGCTCCGGAGAGAGCCACACCGCACCATCGACCGACTTGCCGAACTTCTGCCCGTCGGCACGGGTCACGAGTGGAACGGTCAGACCGTGGACATGTGCTCCTTCGGTGCGGCGAATGAGATCAATGCCAGCGGTGATATTTCCCCACTGGTCTGACCCACCGACCTGCAATTCCACCTTCAATTCATTGAACAAATGGTGGAAGTCGTTTGCCTGCAAGAGCATGTAACTGAACTCGGTGAATGAAATACCTGCTTCAGATTCAACTCGGGACTTCACGGAGTCTTTGGCCAGCATCGTGTTCACAGTGACGTGTTTGCCAACATCACGCAGGAAGTCGAGAACACCGAGCGGAGCAGTCCAGTCTCGGTTGTCGACCAATCGGGCCTGCGTTGACCCTGGAGTGAAGTCCAACAACATTTCGAGCTGGGGCTTGATCGCAGCGAGGTTGGCATCGAGTGTCGCGGCATCGAGCAGGTTGCGCTCTGAGGAGCGTCCTCCTGGATCGCCAATCATGCCGGTCGCTCCCCCGGCGAGCGCCACGGGCTGATGACCGAAGAGTTGGAACCGACGCAGCAGCAAGAGCGGGACCAGATTGCCCACATGGAGGCTGTCGGCACTCGGGTCGAATCCGGCGTACACCGCAACCGGGCCCTGCTCAAGTCGTTCGCGAAGGGCATCGATTGCAGTGGTGTCGTGGATCAAACCACGAGCATTGAGATCTTCGAGGATGTCAGCGGTACTCACAGGGGGTCACTCTCTCCCGTCTCGGCTCTCTAGTCCAGCCGGTTTCGCACCGCTCGTGGCGGATACGCGCACTTCCGCCTCCCCGCTTTGCCAGCGAGGTTCTTACGGGCAACAGTTGGCACCCATGGACATCGAGGACAACGACTCCCCCGTCGCCGACGACGAGGTCGAGCCCCTGTCATTCCGCGCCCGCACTGCGCGAGTTCTGGCCCTGCTCGCCGTTCTTGTCATCGCCGGACTCTGGGGATGGGCATTGTTCTTTCCGCCATCAGAGACTCCCCCAGCAACACTGAAGGACAGAAACTTTCCCGAAGCAGCCGAAGCGATCTGCACGAAAGCCGCCGAGCAGCTGTCGATCTTTCCGAAGTCCTATGCGACGCCAAACCCCATCGAACGGGCCGAAGTCGTTGCCAAGACTGACGTGATCCTCTACGCAATGGTCGACCAGCTCAAGGGAGTTGCGCTCCCATCAGACGCGAATGAAGCATCGAACATCACCGAGTGGCTCGGAGATTGGCGAATCTACGTGGGCGATCGCGAGACCTACGCCGCCGCTTTAAAGAATGACCCCGACGCTCGCTTTTACGTTTCGGTCAAAGAGAAGCAACAGATTACGAAGCCGATCGACTTCTTCGCCACGATGAACAAGATGTACAACTGCGTCACACCCGACGACATCGAATAGTTGTTGGATTAGGGAGCGACACGCCCTGCGAGGGCGAGCCCTTGTCGAACAAGACGACGAACACTTTCATCGACGTCGAATTCATCGAGTTCGTCAGTAGTGACCCATCTGATTGCTCGCGACTCGTGGTTACCGACTGGAACCGAACCGTTCGGCGCCAACACCACAAATCGAATATCGAGATGCAGGTGGGGGTCTTCAGCCGGCGGCCGAACCTCGTGAATGTCGAGATCGAACGCAGGTGTCACGACACGCAATCCGTCGATACCTGTCTCTTCGACTGCTTCACGGAGAGCTGAAGCAGCAAGGTTCGCATTTCCATCAACATGCCCACCCGGTTGCAACCACTTCTGCAGTTTCGTGTGAAAGAGCAAGATAAATCGTTGCGTGCCTTCTTCAACGACGAGGGCAGAACCAGTGAAATGCGCTTCAGGGCAAGTTCGAAATAATGCATCGTCGTTGGCACGCGCGAACTCAGTCATTCGCGCTGCGAGCGCGCGCTGAGCGGGATCATCTGTTTCGTGATGATCAAGCCGGTCGATAAGCAGCGCGAGGTCGCCAGTTGGTGCAAGTGCTTCGCTACCAATGATCATCGGTGACGCCAGAGTGGCGCGCGGACCAACCTGATCGTGTGGTGATCCGTTCGTCATTGACTAACTCCGAGCTTGGTCAGCAGCGACACGAGCCGCAAACGCGCTGAGTTGCAGTGCGACGGGCGCAGGTCCGCCACCACCGGGAGTTGTGCGGCGCGTGACGGCAACACCTGGATCAACGAGGAAGACCGCGTCGGGTCCGAGTTCGGGAGAAGCCGCGACAAGGTCACGAAGAGCAATTCCTTCGTCGAGACTCTTGCGAACCAACGTGCCGACGATGGCATGCGCATCGCGGAATGGCGTTCCATTGGCAACAAGCCACTCAGCGAGATCGGTTGCCGCAGCTGTGGGCGCATTGGCGGCATTGGCCATGGCGTCAAGATGGAACGTCGATGACGCCAGCAAGCCTGTCATCGCCCCAAGAGCGAGAACCACAGTGTCGAGCGAGTCAAAGAGGGGCTCTTTATCTTCTTGAAGGTCGCGGTTGTACGCAAGCGGCAACGCCTTCAACGTGGCCAGAAGGCCAGTGAGGTTGCCAATGAGCCGGCCGGTCTTGCCGCGAGTGAGTTCCGCAATATCGGGATTCTTCTTCTGCGGAAGCATTGAGGAACCTGTGGAATAGGCATCGGCAAGGCCGAGGAAGCCGAACTCGTCGGTCGACCACAAGATGATTTCCTCGGCAAGGCGCGACAGGTGCACACCAAGAAGCGCCAAATCAAAAAGTGATTCGGCGACAAAGTCTCGATCGCTTACGGCATCGAGTGAGTTGGCGAACACTCCTGCAAATCCGAGGTCTTCAGCAGTTGCAGCCGGATCAAGTGGTAACGATGAACCCGCCAGGGCCCCAGCGCCCAACGGCGAGACATCGAGCCGGCGACGAGCATCGATCAATCGATCGATGTCGCGCGAGAGCGCCCAACCATGGGCCAACAAATTATGCGCGAGCAACACCGGCTGTGCCCGCTGCAGGTGTGTGTATCCGGGAACGGCGGCCTGTCCAACTTCTTCGGCGCGATCAAGCAGCACCTGTTGCATTGCGATCACCTTCTCGATGACGACGCCGAGTTCGCGTTTGGTGAACAAACGAAGATCGGTTGCAACCTGATCGTTTCGGCTGCGCCCTGTATGAAGTTTTGCTCCGGCAGCTCCGGCCAGTTCTGTCACGCGACGTTCGACGGCGGTGTGAATATCCTCATCGGACGGAACGAAAACAAACGTTCCATCACGCAGTTCTGCCTCGACGGCATCAAGTGCCGACTGCACTGACGCAGACTCGTCTTCGGTCAGAATTCCGGCCCGAGCAAGACCACGCACATGCGCGCGCGAACCCATGAGGTCGTCGGCAGCTAAACGCGAGTCAAACGGGAGACTCACGGTGAATGCCATCAATTCCTCTGCTGGTCCACCTTCGAACCGTCCGTGCCAGAGCGTGCTCATGGATTGTTACTTTCCGTTGGAGGCGGTCGACTGACGAGCCGCCCACGTTTGAATACCCAATCCCCAAAGCTTCACGAAGCCCTCGGAATCGGCGTGATTGAACGTATCTTCAGCGTCGTAGGTGGCAAGGCCGTAGTCGTACAAGCTCCAGGGACTCCGGCGGCCCACGACATAACAGCGACCCGGCTCGAGACGAAGTCGCACCTCGCCAGTGACGTACTGCTGAGTTGCGTCGACAAATGCATCAAGCGCGTTCTTTAGCGGCGAGTACCACATTCCGTCGTACACGAGATCGGCGTAACGACCCTCGAGACGCTGCTTTTCGTGCATGACATCGCGCTCGAGGCACAGTGACTCGAGATCCTGATGGGCAAGGATGAGGGCGAGAGCGCCTGGCGCTTCGTAGGTTTCGCGGCTCTTGATGCCAACGCGGCGGTTTTCGACCATGTCGAGACGACCCCAGCCGTAGGAACCCACGATGTCGTTCATCTCTACGATAAGAGACGCCAACGATTTTTTGTTGCCGTCGATAGAAACCGGAATGCCTTGCTCGAAGCCAATAACGACTTCGCGAGATTCAGAGGCCTTGACCGTTGTCATCGACCACACGCCCTCGGGCGGACGTGACCAGGGGTCTTCCATCTCACCGCATTCGATTGCGCGGCCATACAAGTTGTCGTCGATCGAATAGAGCTTCTCTTTGGTCGCGAGAACGGGGATGTCGTGCTTCTCGGCGTAATCAATCGACATTTCGCGAGTCATGCCCCAATTGCGCACCGGCGCAAGGATCTCGAGGTCGGGGGCAAGCGCGCGCGTTGCCACTTCGAAACGAACCTGGTCGTTGCCCTTGCCGGTACAACCGTGGGCCACGGCATCGGCGCCGTGCAGACGAGCCGCTTCAACGAGATGCTTCACGATGACTGGACGTGAAAGCGCCGAAACGAGTGGGTACTTGCCCTCGTAGAGCGCGTTTGCCTTCAACGATGGAGCGAGGAATTCATCGGCGAACTGCTCGCGACAATCCACCACGATCGCTTCGATCGCTCCCGCAGCGAATGCCTTTGCCTGGAGGCCTTCCCAGTCGCCTTCTTGGCCGAGGTTGCACGCGACGGTGATTACCTCGACCCCGTAGTTCTCGATCATCCAGCGAACTGCGACTGAGGTGTCGAGACCGCCGCTGTATGCCAATACCACTCGTTGTGCCATTGCTCTTCCTTCGTTGAATCGAATGTGGATAGGTGCTGGTTTCAGAGACCAGCGAGATCTGAAAGTTGTGTTGCAATCGTTGCGCCACCGATATCAGAGGCAACGACAATCAAGATTGTGTCGTCACCAGCAACGGTGCCGAGGATGCCGGCGAGTCCCGAACGATCGAGTGCCGACGCCACGACATGGGCGGAACCCGGAGGCGTGCGAATGACCACGAGATTGTCCGATGTCGCGACTTCGACAACCCAATCGCCAAAGACGCGGCGCAGATGATCTTCGGGGGCACGCTGTTCTTTGGGAAGAGCCGGAATCGCATAGGCAGATTCACCACCGGGCATGCGGACCTTGATCGCACCGAGGTCTTCGAGGTCTCGAGACACGGTGGCTTGGGTAGCAACCACGCCTTCAGCCGCGAGATGGTCGACTAAGGCCTGCTGATTGGCGATGGCCTGCGACTCGATGAGTCGAGCCACAAGATGCTGACGTTGTGTCTTGCCGAGCTTTGATGGTTCTTTGGTATCGGTCATCGTTGCTCCATCAGCCACACGAGTGCACCGCGTGCTGCATGCATGCGATTTTCGGCTTGCGGCCACACCCTGCCCTGAGGACCTTCAAGCACCGAATCGGAGACTTCCTCTCCCCTATGAGCGGGAAGGCAGTGCATGAAAATCGCGTCAGAGGCGGCAGCACTCATGAGCTCGTCGTTCACCGTGAAACCAGCGAACAGATCACGCCGTTGCGCAGCCTCTTCTTCCTGACCCATTGAGGTCCAGACGTCGGTGTACACGACGCTCGCGCCGGCGACGGCCTCGAACGGATCGTTGGTAGCGGTGAACTCGGCACCTGTCGCGATAATCCGCGCAGTGTCGGCATCGGAAAATCCAAAACCGACCGGCGTTGCGACCCGAACCGACATTCCGAGCATTCCTGCACCCAGTGCAAGGCTGCGCGCAACGTTGTTGCCGTCGCCGATATACGCAACTGTGCGGCCGGCGAGGCTGCTGACACCACCGAACTCGTCGGCGATGGTCAGGAGATCGGCAAGCGCCTGGAGAGGGTGGGCCTCGTCAGAAAGCATGTTGACGATGGGCACCGAACTCACCGCAGTCATGCGTTCGAGTTTGGAATGTTCGAACACCCGAGCACCGATTGCCGCGTGATAGCAGCACAAGGTTCTGGTGACGTCTTCGACCGATTCACGAGTATCGAGACCGACCTCGTCGGGACGGATTGTGAGCGGATGCCCACCCAATTGCACAACGGCCATCTCCATAGAATTACGAGTACGCGCCGACGGCTTCTCGAAGAGCAGTGCCATACCGAGGCCATCGAGACTGCGCGGAACAGTGGCAGCCCTACCCAGATCGAGGATGTCACCGAGTTCAGTTATTGAAAGGTCATCGACCTCAAGAAGATGTCTCATAGCTACGCCTTGGAAAGATGATCGGCGAGAACCGCCGAAAGGAGATCGACTGCTTGCGCAATCTCGGTTTCAGAAACAATTAACGGGGGTGCGAACCGAAGAGCTGTCGGCGATACCGCGTTGACGATGAGTCCTTTTTGAAGGAGATCGGCAGCCACTGCTTTCGCATCGAGGCCTTCAGCGAGTTGCGCCGCCAGAAGGAGCCCGAGTCCGCGGACCTCGACGACGCCATCGACTGTCTCGAGGAGATGACGAAACTCGGCGCCTGCACGTTCGGCCAGTTGCGGTGCATTCATCCGTTCGAGGATTTGCAGTGTGGCTCGGGCAGCGGACGCCGCCAACGGCTGACCGCCATAGGTCGTGCCGTGATCGCCGGGCTGGAAGACCGCAGCGACGTCGCGCTTTGCCCAACACGCACCAATGGGCATGCCATTACCGAGAGCTTTCGCCATCGTGACGACATCGGGCTCAACACCAAAGTGCTGAAAGCCAAACCATTCGCCAGTACGACCAAGACCGGTCTGAATTTCGTCGACGATCATAAGAAGGCCGCGTTCGTCACAAAGACGACGTACACCTTCAAAATATTCGGCAGACGCCGGATGCACGCCGCCCTCGCCCTGAATGGGCTCGAGGAGTACTGCAGCAATAGATGGATCGATCGCAGCTTCGAGCGCTTCGAGATCGTTCCAGGCCACATGCCGGAAACCTTCGGGAAGAGGCTGAAATCCCTCCCACTTTGCAGGCTGTCCAGTTGCGTGAAGCGCACCAAGTGTGCGGCCGTGGAATGAGCCGTAGGCACTCACGACGCCGTAGCGACCATGACCGCCCCACTTTCGGGCGAGTTTGATCGCGCACTCAATTGCCTCGGCTCCCGAGTTTGTAAAGAAGATCTGCCCTCCCCCGCCGAGCAAACGATCGAGCGTGATCGCGACATCGGTTCCGGGAACAGTGCCGTAAAGATTCGAAACGTGCACCAACGTGCGCGCCTGTTCAGCAATTGCGTCTGCAATTTCGGGGTTGGCGTGCCCGAGACCGACGACGGCGATGCCAGCAAGGAAATCGAGATACTCGTTTCCCTCTTCGTCCCAGAGTTTGCAACCTTCACCACGCACGATGCGGACTGCCGGTGCGCCATAGGTCGGCATGAACGGACAGTGGTCGAGCCCGACGGGTGAATGCATCGCTTCTGAATGCGTGCTCATGAGTTCACCTCTGAAGTGATCATCGTTCCGACTCCAGCTTTGGTGAACAACTCAAGAAGAACGACATGGGGAACTCTGCCATCGAGCATGTGCGCCGCCGGAACTCCGGCAATGATGGCTTCGAGACAGGCATCGACCTTGGGAATCATTCCGCCAGAAAGCACGCCATCAGCAATCAGTTTTGCGATTTCGGTCGGTGTTGTTTCCGCGATGAGGCTTGCGGGATCAGCAACGTCACGCAGTAGTCCAGCGATATCGGTGAGATAGATCACCTTGGTCGCACCCAACGCGCCAGCAAGCGCACCAGCGACGGTGTCGGCGTTGATGTTGTAGGACTGACCACTGAGATCGGCACCGATTGTCGAGACAACGGGAATGAGATTCTGAGCCAAGAGTGACTCGACGATTGCTGGATTTACGTTGGCAACATCACCAACGAAGCCAAGGTCGGGATCGCGCCTATTTGCTTCGATGAGCCCGCCGTCTTCACCTGAAAGCCCTACTGCCAGGGGACCATGCGTGTTGATCGACGCGACGATGTCCCGATTGACCTTGCCGACCAGCACCATTCGAGCAACATCGAGTGTTTCGGCATCGGTCACCCGAAGGCCATCTTTAAATTCGGACGTAATGCCGAGCCGCTCGAGGAGGTCGCCGATCTGTGGGCCGCCACCATGCACGACAACGACCCGGATGCCCACCGAATGCAACAAGACAATGTCGGCCGCGAACGATTCAGCAAGCGAAGGATCAGCCATCGCATTACCGCCGTACTTCACGACAATGGTCTTGCCCCAAAACTCCCGAATGAACGGGAGAGCCTCAATAAGGACTTCCGCTGTCTCCATCGCTGGACCAGCGTGTGAGGACGGAGCAGCTGCTCCCGGCTTTGGTTTGGACGTTGCGCTCATGAGGTGCCCATGTTCTCGTCGATGTACGCGTGCGAAAGATCGTTCGTGAGGATTGTTGCGGTGCCGGTTCCGAGTCCGAGATCGGCGACGATTTCAAGATTGCGACCCGCCATATGCGATGCCACAGCTGCCGCATCGTGGTCGGCATCGATTGCGCCACGACACACCGTGATTCCTCCATAGGAAACCGAGAACTTCGACGGATCGAAGTCGATGCCACAAGAGCCGAGATCGCTCGCGATACGACCCCAATAGGGATCGCAGCCGTACCACGAACATTTCACGAGGTTGCTCCGAGAGACATACCGTGCCCCGATCAACGCTTCGGCATCTGAAACAGCACCGGCAACCGTCATGCGAACGACTTTGGTTGCACCCTCAGCGTCGGCGCACATTTGAGCGGCAAGGCTCGCGCATGCTTGCGCAACAGCCTCATTCAGCACAGATTCGTCGACAGGACCAGCGAGACCGCTCGCGAGCAACAACACCGTGTCGTTAGTCGACGTGCATCCGTCGACATCGAGTGCATTGAATGAATCGGCAACGCCATAGACAAGAGCCGCTTTGAGTTGTTCGGGTGTTGCGGCTGCATCGGTGGTGAGAACCGCAAGCATCGTGGCCATATTGGGCGACAACATTGCAGCGCCCTTCGCCATCCCGCCGACAATAAAACCGTCGCCTTCCACAACAACCTGCTTGGCCACGGTGTCGGTGGTCATGATTGCGGTCGCCGCGGACTGACCGCCGTTGGACGACCTTGCGGCAACAACTGCGGGAATGCCCTCCGTAACGACATCGATAGGCATAGGAATACCGATAAGGCCAGTCGAACACACGAGCACTTGGCTGGCATCGATACCGAGTTCCGTTGCGACAGACGCGCACATTGCTTCGGCATCATCGAGACCCTGTTGACCGGTCGCCGCATTTGCATTGCCACTATTAAGAACGACGGCGACTGCGTGACCGGCAGTTGCTTCGAGGTGCGCCCGAGTCGTGATGACGGGAGCGGCTGTCATCTTGTTGCGAGTGAAAACACCCGCAGCAGCGACAGGTTCCCCATCGGCAGTAGCAACGAGAGAAAGATCGAGATTGCCCGATGCTTTGATGCCGGCAGCAACGCCAGCGGCAACGAATCCAGGAGCAGCGGTCACACTCATGGGTAAACCCCGATCGACGATAGGCCGGTTGCCTCGGGCAACCCAGCAAGAATGTTGGCGCACTGCACGGCCTGACCGGATGCGCCCTTTGTGAGATTGTCGATTGCACCGATCGCAACAATGTGTCCGGTGCGTTCATCGTTGCGCACAGTGACATGTGCGGTGTTTGAGCTCAAGCACGCTTTCGTTGACGGCGAACCTTCGGTGACGACGACAAATTGTTCATCGGCATAGAACGCTTCATAGATTTCGAGCAACTGAGCAGTGTTCTTTGTGCCCGTAGGCTTGAGGTAACAAGTTGCCAGCATGCCCCGGTTCATCGGAGCGAGGTGTGGCGTAAACAGCACAGACACGGACGACGCTGCTGCCGAAGCAAGCGCGGCCACGTTCTGTTCGATCTCCGGCGTATGCCGATGATTCAACAATCCGTAGGCCGTGTAGTCCTCGTCGACTGTGCAGAACGTCGTGTTCGGCTTCGGTGGCCGACCGGCACCTGAAACACCGCTGGCAGCATCAACCACGATTCCGTCGAGGTGAACAAGGCCATTCACAATGAGCGGAGCGATGGCCAGCGACGTACATGTGGGATAGCAACCTGGAACAGCGACGGTTGAAGCTGCCGCAATCTGAGCCCGGTAAAGCTCGGGCAATCCGTAGGCGAACTGCGGCAGAAGCTCGGGACACGGATGCTCGTCGCCGTACCACTGCGGATACAGCGACGCGTCTTGCAATCGAAAGTCGGCGGCAAGGTCGACGACCCACTTGACCTTCTGCACGAGCGTCGGCATGAGTGCTTGGGATGCGCCATGCGGCAATCCACAGAAAACGAGATCGACGCCATCGAGCAATGAATCGTCGTAGGTCGTGAACTCAAGCCCGGCATAGGCGCCGGCCAAGCTCGGATAGAGATCAGCGATAGCGACTCCTGCCTGGCTATCGCCCGTGGCGAATGCCAGATCAAAGTCCGGGTGCGCGGCTATGAGCCGAAGAAGTTCCGCACCGGTGAAACCCGACGCGCCGATAATTCCAACAGAAGTCACGTGTGCAACCTACAAGATCATGCACACCAATGCAAGATTATGCAGCGATTCTTCTCTGTCCCTTGGGCACTAGCCCCGGAGGACTGCTCCGACCGATGCCGCCGCATCGACCACAGTCCGCTGAATTCCCGAGAGGTCTTCCTCGGTCAGCGTTCGGTCCGTCGCCTGCAGTCGTAAACGGTAGGCCAGGCTGCGGTGACTATCGGGGACCGGATGCCCACGGAAGACGTCAAAGAGGGAGAGGTCAACCAAGAGTGGGCCAGCCGCTTCACGAATCGCCGCCGCAATTGTGGCGGCAGCCACCGAATCGCTGACCTCGAAGGCCAGATCGAGGTCACTTGAGGGGTAGCGACTGATGTGGTGGTAACGGTGCTCACCATGCGGCGCGGCCAACGCAGCTCCAAGATCGAGCTGAAGCCAAGCAACCCGCTCGCGAATAACCAGCGCATCGAGCACGCCTGGATCGATTTCACCGATCTCGCCAACGGGAACTCCCCCACTCAGGAGAACGCCACTGCGGCCGGGATGCAGGCCCGCGGGCGGTGCCGATTGATCGATCGCGATGCCATCGAGCCCGAGAGTCTCGGCGAGAACCGCCCAAATCCTCGCGACGGCGAATGCGTCTGCACCGGCAAGCGCGACAGCGAGATGTTCGCGTTCGTCGGGAAGGGTCGTGCCCGCAGATGGAACACCGAATGCCTTACCAATTTCGAACAACGCAGCGGAATCGGTTCGATGAGATTCGTTGTAGGCAATCGCGCGCAACAGACCTGGTCGAAGTGACGTCCGCAAAATGCTTTCTTCCGCAGCGAGCGGATTCGTCACTGTGACTGCTTCAGGCGGCAGTCCGCACCGAGCGAGATCACCAGGCGCAAGGAACGGAAGCGGCATCGCCTCATGGATACCGAGCCCAACAAGAATCTGTCGGATGATACGACGGTCACGCTGGATGGGCGTCAAGGAACCCGTATGCGCTGACGTCGGGGCACGACCAACGATCCGGCTGTAACCAAAGTGACGCGCAATTTCTTCAATGACATCAGTTTCCGTCGTCGTATCCGGACGGAACGTTGGAACCGTCACAGAGAAAACGTCAGATTCGCCAGCCTCTTCGCAAACGAAACCAATCGGCGTGAGCAACGAAACGATCTCGTCGGTCGCGATGGCGGTGCCGAGCAATTGATTGACACGGTTGGTGCGCACGCGAACCGCTGGCGTCACCGGAAGATCTCCGTGAACAGTCACCGAACCCTGCACGAGCCGAGCACCGGATGGAGCCAGCAACTCAGCGAGGCGACGCGCAGCTAACTCAGCGATCGCTGGATCGACACCACGCTCGAAACGCGCCGAAGCTTCGGAGCGCAAGCCCATGAACTTGGACGAACGGGCAATGGCCATCGGCTGCCACCACGCGCACTCGAGCAACACGCTTGTGGTGGTCTCGGAAATTTCTGTCGACGCTCCACCCATGACCCCGGCAATACCGACAGGGGCGTCGGTTGCGTCGGTGATGACACCATCGCGACCACCAGTAAGCGAGCGTTCAATGCCATCGAGCGTCGTGATGGTTTCGCCGTCTCGCGCCCAACGAACACGAAGTGCACCGCCCGGCACCTTTGAAAGGTCATAGGTGTGATTGGGTTGACCCAGTTCAAGCATCACGTAGTTCGAAGCATCGACCACGTTGTTGATGGGTCGCATACCGAGTGCCGTGAGACGATCGGCAATCCAACGGGGCGACGGTTCAACATTGATGCCCTCGATAACCCGAACGTGAAACAAGCCGCAGAGATCGGGATCGATGATGTCCACCGATGCGATCGAGCTTGCGTCACCTGCGAGTTCGTCAACCGTTGGTGAGGGAATCGCAAATGGCAGGCCGAGCCGTGCCGCAAGATCACGAGCAACACCAGCAACCGACATTGCATCGGGACGGTTGGGATTGATCTCGAGATCGAACAAAACATCGGGCGTGATGCCAAGTGCCTCGACGATAGGTGTGCCGAGAGCAAGCGATGGATCGAGGATGTAAATACCGGAGTGGTCTTCACCGAGCGCGAGTTCGCGCCCTGAACACAGCATGCCGTTGGACCATTCGCCGCGCATTTTGCGACGAGCGATTTCCATGCCATCGGGCATCGTTGTGCCGAGTGTGGCAAGTGGAACGATGTCGCCCACCGTGAGGTTGGTTGCTCCACAACAAATCTGGAGAGCTTCGCCATCACCGAGGTCGACATCGACAAGTTGGATCTTGTCGGCATCGGGGTGCTTCCGAAGTTCAAGCACCTTGACTGTGACGATGCCGTCGAGACCTTCGCCAATACGTTCGATTGATTCAACGGCCATGCCGAGATCGCTCATGACATCGCCGAGGGCAACGGGATCATCGCTTGGGAACGGTGCGAACTCTTGCAACCAGGAAAGGAGAACCTTCATGAGGGGAACTGCTCCAAGAATCGGACGTCACCGGTGTACATCTCGCGGATGTCGTCTACGCCGTGACGCATGAGCGCCAAACGATCAAGACCGAATCCGAATGCGAACCCTGACCATTCTTCGGGGTCGAGTCCGACGTTGGTGAGCACAGTGGGATGCACCATTCCGCAACCACCAAGTTCGAGCCAACCGGTTTGGCCACATGTACGGCAACCGTTGCCTTCGCAGAAGACGCAGTTGATGTCGTATTCAGCAGAAGGTTCGGTGAATGGGAAGTAGGACGGTCGTAGGCGCGAATGAATCGAACCACCGAAGTAGGCACTGGTGAATGCTTCGAGCGTTCCCGCTAAATCAGCGAAAGAGATGTTTCGATCGACGACAAGGCCTTCGATCTGATGGAACACCGGCATATGAGAGGCATCCGCGGTGTCACGTCGATACACACGACCAGGCATGACCGCATAGATCGGCGGCTCGCCGTCGGTCATCACACGGATCTGCACTGGAGAGGTGTGTGTGCGCAAGAGAACCGTTTCCGGATCTCCGAGATCGACATAGAGCGTGTCCCACATGCCGCGCGCAGGATGCGCAGCAGGAATGTTGAGCGCTTCAAAGTTGTACCAGTCGGTCTCTACCTCGGGACCTTCGGCAACCGTAAAGCCCATGCCAATGAAGACGTCGACGAGTCGGTCCCAGGTTTGCGTAACCAGATGCAGCGAACCGCGCTCGGGAAGATCAACAAGTTCCGTGAGGTCAAGCCGTTCGGCGGCAACGGTCGTGGCGCGCTCTGCTGCTTCGAGTTCGGAGCGACGCGAGGCAAACGCTGCCTCGAGTGATTCGCGGGCGTCATTTAACGCAGCACCAGCAACTTTGCGACCTTCGGGATCGAGCCCACCCATGCCCTTTTTAAGCGCAGTGAGTTCACCCTTCTTCCCGAGGAGGTCGGCTTCGACCGCGCGAAGTTCCTCAACCGAAGTCGCCGCAGCGATTCGGGCGGGCCCATCGGCCCCGATTCGTTTGATGTCATCGATCATCGGAGGATGAGCCTTCTAGCCACGGGTCGGTGGGTCCAATTCTTTTTCAGAGCGATCATGCGTTCCGGCGCTGTCGCGCCGCTTCGAAGAGTACGACGGCTCCGGCCACCGCAGCGTTTATCGATTCGACCGCCGACTGCATTGGGATCGTGATCGTGGCCGAGCATGTGGCGATGACCTCAGCCGAGAGGCCGTGCGCTTCGGATCCGATGAGTATCGCGACGGAACCAGAAAGGTCGGTCGCCTCTGGCGCTACTCCCCCGTCGACCACTGTCGCTACAAGTGATCGGCCTGAGGAGCGAAGTTCATCGAGAGCCGGTGAGACCTCGGAGCCCTCGGCGATGGGAAGGCGCACGATTGATCCGGCCGCAGCGCGGACCGCTTTGGGCCCAAAGGGATCGGTGGAGGAACCGACAAACACCACCCCAGCACAACCTGCGGCCTCGGCCGCTCGGACGAGGGTGCCGGCGTTACCAGGATCGGAAATATCAACGAGCACAAGGACCGGCCCATCGATCTGGGCCACGTCACTGATCGGCGTTACGGTCCGAAGCGCCAGGGCCAAGGCGCCTTGCGGAGAATTCGTATCGCTCACCGACGCGAAGACCGATGCGGTCAGACCCCAAACCGGCACACCGGCAGCGTCGGCGTCGCGCACCACCGAGCGCAAAGGCGAACGATCGTCGACCTGCGCCCATTGATCGAGGTCAACGTAAAGCTCATCAAGATCGGCACCAGCGGCGAGGAGTTCGGCGATCGGTACTGGCCCTTCGATGACGAATCGCCCCGCCTCAAGACGCGCCTTACGGCGCCCCGAGAGGCGCCGTAAGGAAGCAATTCTTGGATTATTCGCCGAAAGCGGCGTCGGTTCGACGACCACCGGGGCGAAGAGTGGTTCAGGCGCTGGCCGCAGCAGCAGATGCTGCCTCGACCAGGGCGGTGAATGCCGCCGGATCGGTGACAGCGAGATCGGCAAGAACCTTGCGATCGACCTCGATACCTGCGTCCTTCAGACCAGCGATGAAGCGGCTGTAGGTGGTGCCGTTGAGGCGGCACGCGGCGTTGATGCGCTGGATCCAGAGCTGACGGAAGTCGCCCTTGCGTGCGCGACGATCGCGGAACGCGTACTGGAGCGAGTGCATGACCTGCTCGTTGGCGGCCCGGTACGAACGGCTCTTGTTGCCGTAGTACCCCTTCGCGCGTTCGAGGGTCTGCTTACGGTGCTTCTTGCTGGCGACAGCGCGCTTGACTCTTGCCATCGGTGTCTCCTCTTCGTGTGAGATTCAGTAAGTGAACGGAAATCGGGTGGAGTCAGATGCCGAGCTGGCGTCGGACACGAGCGGCATCGCCGGGGGCGAGCACGTAGTCACCCTCGAGGTGACGCTTTGTCTTCGGTGACTTCTTTTCAAGGATGTGGTTCAGCCCAGCCTTGCGGCGGGTGATCTTTCCGGAGCCAGTGATCTTGAAACGCTTCTTGGCACCGCTGTGGGTCTTCATCTTCGGCATAACTGCCTCCTGCTGTGATCCGCTCAGGGC
>CAFBNA010000024.1_pt1 | contig 15389 bp, 15 predicted proteins | sample 7269141 | NCBI WGS metagenome assembly CAFBNA01 (sample SAMEA6814080, study PRJEB35770) | uncultured Microthrixaceae bacterium | biome: Freshwater; feature: Freshwater reservoir; material: water | place: Czech Republic | collected 2017-05-23 | depth 30m m
GCCGACCTTTTCGGGCCAATAGGCGAGACCGGTTTGACCAACTGCCCACGGAATTGAGTTGGCGCGTCCTGGATCCCAAGACGGGTTCGAAAGGCGGGAGATCACGTTCTTCTTATTCGTGAACGTCGCTGTGTCGAACGGCTGCACCAGACCGGCGCCGATGTAGGCCGCAGCATTCCATGACGTAAGCACGATGAGGTCGGCGCCGATGCCTTTGCCCTTTTCGAGCGTTGCTTGATACTTCGTATTAAACGACTCATTGCCGTCGATGCTGTTTTTGTAATTGACCTTGATGCCCGTGGAATCGGTGAAGCCCTTGAGGGTCGCCGAAGTGCTCGGTTCGTCACCTTCGATATAGAGCGGCCAGTTCAACATCGTGATGCCGTCGCTGCTTCCACCGCTCGAACTTGAGTCAGAACTGCATGCGGCAAGAAGTGTTGGGCCCATCGCAAGACCACCGAGGGCGAGGCCGCCCATGCCGAGGAATCGACGACGCGACGTTCGGTGCTGGGCCATGGCCTCAAGAATTTGGGGATCGATTGGGTTGGTCATGGTCAGTCCTCCAGTGATTGCGGTTGTTGGTTGGGGGCGGATGGCAGAACGCAGGCAGCGCTCTGGTTCCACGATGCCCACACGCTGTCGCCAGGGCGAAGAAGCGGGAGGTCGGCATCGGGATCGACATTGGCGATGATCGGTGAACCGTCGGCTGCTTCAAGCGCGAGTCGAACGATCGGACCTTGGAATGTGAGATCAGTAACGGTTGCTTGCACTGACTGCTCGCCGCCAGTTTGCGAAGCGGGTTGTGTGAGTGAGATGGCGATGCGCTCAGGGCGAACCATGAGCGTTGCGGCAGCACCGGCGCCTATTCCGTCGACCTTTGAATGACAGGTGGCAGTAATCGTTGCGCCGCCGAGGGCGGTGACGGTTGCGCAGTCCGACGCGCGTTGCACCACTGTTGCGGGCCAGAGGTTGGCTTGGCCGATAAACCCGGCAACGAACACGCTTGCGGGATTGTCGTAGATCTCGGTGGGCGTGCCGATTTGTTCGACGCGACCATCGGACATGACGGCGATGCGATCACTCATGGTGAGCGCTTCTTCTTGATCGTGGGTGACGTACACAAACGTGATGCCCACTTCGCGCTGAATGCGCTTGAGTTCGAACTGCATCGCATGACGCAATTTGAGATCGAGAGCACCGAGGGGCTCGTCAAGAAGAAGTGCCTTGGGAAGATTCACGAGGGCACGAGCCAGAGCGACGCGCTGTTGCTGACCACCGGAGAGTTGGGCGGGTCGGCGACTGGCGAAGTCGGTGAGGCGCACGACCTCAAGCATTTCGGTCACGCGCTTCTTGATCGTGGCCTTATCGGCCTTCTTCGACTGCGGGCCGAAGGCCACGTTGTCGAACACGTTCATGTGAGGGAACAGGGCGTACTGCTGAAAGACCGTGTTCACATCTCGCTTGTTCGGCGGAACCTTGGAAACATCAACACCGTCGAGACGAACTGCACCGCTCGTGGGCTGTTCGAAACCGGCGATCATTCGCAGCGTCGTGGTCTTGCCACAACCTGATGGGCCGAGCATTGAAAAGAACTCGCCTTGACCAATCGAGAAATCAGCATCGTCGACCGCGACGAAGTCGCCGAATCGCTTCACGACATGATCGATCTCGATGACTGGGGCCGAATCGGCCGCAGCAGGAGACGTCATAGCAATCGAGTTCTCTGTCAGCTCTCACCCCTCCGAAGTCTCGGGCGGACCATGTCGGCGCCCGGTGGAATGGGAAAGGATCACAAGAATTCGGGCTCACCGCAAGAATTGGCCGATGGCGACACGGTGAACAGTTGATGACGGGCATCTCTCGTGGCTCTTTTGGGGCAATTCCTTGCGGTTTCGGCGCTCGTGGCCCACGATGCGTTGGGAAAAGAAAGGGAGTCGTCGTGGCACATCTCAATTTCATTGGTGGGAAATGGGTTCCGGCCCAGAGCGGGGCAACGGACGAGGTGCTTGCTCCAGCGACCGGAGCGGTTATTGGTTCGGTGCCCTCAAGCGATGCTTCCGATGTTGATGCGGCAGTTGGCGCGGCGAAGGCGGCATTTGCCGAATGGGGGACAGCAACCCCGCGCGCTCGGGCCGAAGCGTTGCTTGCACTGGCCGACCGTCTTGAAGAGAACCTCGACGAATTGAAAGCGATCGAAGGGGAGAATGTCGGCAAGCCGGTGTCGATCATCGATTTCGAATTCGACCTCACGATCGACAACCTTCGGTTCTTCGCAGGCGCGGCGCGCACGATGGACGCGCAGGCTGCGGGCGAATACATGGATGACCACACCTCGATGCTGCGGCGCGATCCGCTTGGCGTGGTGGCCGGCATTGCGCCCTGGAACTATCCGCTCAATATGGCGATCTGGAAAATGGGTCCCGCGCTCGCGGTCGGAAACACATTCATTTTGAAGCCATCGGAACTCACGCCGTACACCGCGTTTCGTTTGGCAGAACTCACCGAAGGGGTTCTCCCCGCAGGTGTCTTCAACGTTGTCGTTGGTCAGGGCGAAACAGCGGGCGATGCAATTGTTCGCCACCCGGGTATTGCGATGTTGTCGCTTACTGGCGATGTGAACACCGGAAAGATGATTGCGCGCAATGCTGCTGACACGTTGAAGCGCGTGCATCTCGAACTTGGTGGCAAAGCGCCTGTCGTGGTGTTCGACGATGCCGATATCGAAACGGTTGTCGCAACGCTGACCGAAACCGGTTATTACAACTCTGGTCAGGACTGCACCGCGCCGTGTCGGGTCATCGCTGGTCCTGGCGTCTTCGATGATCTCGTTTCTGCGCTTGAAGCTTCAGTTGGCGCGCTTGTTACTGGCGACCCCAACGATGCGGCAACAAATGTCGGTCCAGTGATCTCGGCAGCGCAGCGTGATCGAGTCGATGGAATGGTGAGCCGAGCAGTTGCATCAGGCGCGCGAGTGGTTGTTGGCGGCGAAACGCTTGATCGTCCTGGCTACTTCTATGCACCCACAGTGGTTGCGGGACCGGCGCAGGATTCCGAACTTGTGCAACGTGAAGTGTTTGGGCCTGTAATCAGCGTGCAGAAGTTCACCGACGAAGCTCAGGCGCTCTCGTGGGCCAACGACGTTGACTACGGGTTGGCCGCTTCTGTGTGGACAAGCGATGTTGGTCGGGCAATGCGCATGTCGCGTTCGCTCATGTTCGGCACGGTGTGGGTCAACGACCACATTCCGATTGTTTCCGAGTTCCCACACGGCGGATTCAAGAACAGCGGTTACGGCAAGGACATGTCGAAATACGCGCTTGAGCACTACACCGAGCTCAAACACGTCATGATTAAGCACTGAGATTTTCGATCAAGGAGAACCTGTGTCCGAAACCGTAAAGACCGAAGTTCGAGGCCGGGTTCTGGTCATTCGTCTTGAGCGTGAAGAAAAGCGCAACGCGATCGATGTTGAACTCGCCGAAGGCATCGACGAGGCACTGAATCGACTCGAGGACGATCCCGAACTTTGGGCCGGTGTCATCACCGGAACGAAGTCGGTGTTCTGCGCGGGTACCGATATGCGTGCCGGAGTGCATTCCACCGATCGCGGCGGTCAATACGGAATCATTCGCCGCTATCGCACCAAGCCGCTGATCGCTGCGGTTGAAGGCGCGGCGCTCGGCGGTGGTTTTGAAGTCGTGCTGTCCTGCGATCTGGTCGTTGCGTCGAAGACCGCGGAATTTGGATTGCCGGAAGTGAAGCGCAGCCTCGTGCCGATCTGTGGTGGCTTGTTCCGTGCTCCCAAAGCGCTACCGCGAAATGTGGCGCGAGAACTTCTGCTCACCGGCGATTCCATCGATGCCAAGCGGGCGTACAAACTCGGTCTCGCCAGCATCCTTTCCAATGCCGGCGATGCGCTCGACGACGCAGTAGGTCTGGCCGAACGCATCTGCTCCAATGGCCCGGTAGCGGTTCGCGAAACCATGCGGTTCTTGGCTTCGCTCGATGCGCCCGATGAAGCCCACGGCTGGGATGAAACGCTGGAATCGGAAGATGTCATTCGCAATGCCGAAGACACCCGCGAGGGCGTGATGGCCTTCTTCGAAAAGCGCCCACCGAATTGGTCGGGCCGCTGATTCACCGGCAATGATGGCCGCACATCAGTAGGGGGAACCATGGATTTCGAAGAGACACCAGAAGAGGCCGCATTCCGCGCCGAATGTCGTGCGTTTCTTGATCAGCACTCAACGGTGAAGGCAGCGGGTGCACCGCGCAACACCATGAGCACGCTGTCGGACGATGAACTCGCGCACGTGCAGGCCTGTCGCGATTGGCAGCTCAAGAAAGCCGAGAACGGTTGGGCTGGTCTCACGTGGCCGGTCGAATACGGCGGTCGCGGTCTCACCGGTTTGCAGCAAGGCATCTTTCTTGAAGAAGAGCACAAGTACGACCTCGCGGTCGGAATGTTCGCCCAAGCGACCGGCATGGTTGGCCCGTCGATCATCGTGCACGGCACCGAAGAACAGAAGACGCAGTTCCTCCCTTCAATTCTTCGCGGCGAGCAGGTGTGGTGTCAGTTGTTCAGCGAACCGAACGCTGGTTCCGATCTCGCTGCACTTCGAACCAAGGCCGAACTCGATGGCGACGAATGGGTCATCAGCGGTCAGAAGGTGTGGACCTCATCAGCACACGTTGCTGATTGGGGCATGTTGTTGGCCCGTACCGATTGGGACGCGCCGAAGCATCGCGGCATCACTTATTTCCTTCTTGACATGCGTTCGCCGGGCATTGAAGTTCGTCCGCTCGTGCAGGCAACTGGTGGCGCCGAGTTCAACGAGGTGTTCCTCGAAGAAGTTCGTATTCCCAAAGAGAACGTGCTGGGTGAAGTGAACGGTGGTTGGGCAGTGGCCATGACCACGCTCACCAGCGAGCGCGCCGACATTGGTGCTGGCCATGGCGATGGGTTTGCTGGCGTGCTTCGTCTGGCGAAGCAATACGGCCGTGTGAATGATCCGGTTGTTCGCCAGGAACTCATGAAGCTCTACACGAGCTACCAAATCTCGAAGTACATCGGCTACCGCACGCGCACCGCTGCATCGAAGGGCATTGCCCCGGGGCCCGAGGTCTCGACCATGAAGATCGCGATCTCTGACCGCCTTGCTTTCCAGGGCGATTTGGTTGAATCGCTCATGGGTGCCGACGGAATGTTGTGGGGCGCCGACGCCATCGACGATGGCTATTGGCAAACCATGGTGTTCATGGGGCAGTGGATGGCCCGCATCGGCGGTGGCACTGAAGATGTGCAGCGCAACATTGTGGGCGAGCGCGTGCTCGGACTGCCTCGCGAACCGGGCAACGACCGAACGACACCGTTCCGCGAACTGCCGCACTGATCTTCACGGTTTTGCACAACTCGCTGTAGACAATTGGGATGTTCAATCCCTTTGCGCCTGGTTTTGCCGAGAATCCCTATGAGGAATATCGCATTCAGCGCGAAACCGAACCAATCCAGCAAACGCCGTTTGGGCCGTGGATGATTTTTGACCATGCGGAATCAGTGCGACTGCTGCGCGATGTCACATTGAGCGTCGATGTACGCAAGGCAATGGAGATCTTGGGTGAAGACCCACGAGACCGGGCCAAGATGCGCGCCGAGTTGTTCCCCGACAAAGCGCCTCGTGAAGACACCTCGATTCTGAATATCGATCCGCCCGACCACACGCGACTGCGCAAACTCGTCAGCAGCGTGTTCACGCCACGGCGAGTGGCAGATCTCGCTCCGATGATCGAACGCATCGTGGACGAACATCTCGACGCTGTTGCTGATCTTGGCGAGATGGATCTGATCGCCGATCTTGCGTTTCCGCTTCCCTTCGCCGTCATTTCCGAAATGTTGGGAATGCCCGATGGCAACAGTGCCGAACTGCGGGAGTGGTCGCACACGTTGGTGAAGATTCTCGACTTCACCATTGGTCCCGAAGAACTCATGGCAGCAGTTGTTGCTGGCGAAAATCTGCGCGAACACATTGCCAATGTCATTGAGTGGAAGCGATCAAATCTCGGTGACGATCTGCTCAGCGCATTGATCCTTGCCGAGGACAACGGCGACGTGTTGTCCGATACCGAATTGGTCGATCAGGTGAATGTCCTTTTCATCGCGGGCCACGAGACCACGGTGAATCTGATTGGCAATGGCACATGGGCGTTGCTGCAGAACCGCGAGCAACTTGAGTTGCTGCGTGATGACCCGTTGGTGGAAACCACGGCGATCGATGAACTCCTGCGCTACGACTCGCCCGTGCAGATCTCGCGCCGAATCACACTTGAGCCGATCCAGATAGCTGGTCATGACGTAGCGGCAGGAACATTTGTGCTCACAAGTCTTGGCTCGGCCAATCACGACCCTGCTGCATTCGGGCCCACCGCTGATCAGCTCGATCTACGTCGTGCTGACGCCGCCCGCCATCTGGCTTTTGGCAGCGGCACGCATCACTGTCTTGGGGCATCGCTTGCTCGGCTCGAGGGCACGATTGCGATCACCCGCCTCATTCGGCGCTTCCCTGATCTGCAAGCCGTCGGCACACCGGCGTGGAACGGCCGTATGGTCTTGCGGGGCATGGATTCGCTGCAACTATCGCTTCGCTGAAGTCGATCGCTGAGTGGCAAGATCTGCTGGTGACTACGCACGATGAGCTGCTGGCCCGCCACCGCCGGGCGCTTCCCGATTGGTTAGCGCTGTATTACGAGAAGCCAATCTCGTTGGTGAGCGGCGAGGGTCGGCACGTCGTCGATGCAGAAGGCACGCGTTATCTCGATTTCTTTGGCGGCATCCTCACGACGATGACGGCGTATTCGCTTCCCGAAGTTGTTGAAGCGATTCGGGACCAAGCCGGCAAGATGATTCACACCTCAACGCTGTACCTCGTCGAGCCCATGATCGAACTCGCCGAAAAGGTCGGGGAGTTGTCGGGGATCCCCGACGCAAAGGTGTTCTTCGCGACCTCTGGTTCGGAAGCAAACGAAGCGGCGTTGTTGCTTGCTTCGACCGTGCGCCGTTCAAACCAGGTGCTCGCACTGCGTAACAGCTACCACGGCCGTTCCTTCGCCACGATGGGCGTTACGGGAAATCGCGGCTGGTCATCATCAAGCCTCTCGCCGTTTGCTGTGTCGTACGTGCACAACGGCGACATGTTCCGTTCTCCATTCCGTGATCGCGACGAAAAAGGCTTTGTCGACGCGATTGTCGAAGACCTTCGTCACGTGATCGCGACAACGACGGCAGGCGATGTTGCGTGCATGATCGCCGAACCCATTCAGGGTGTTGGTGGCTTCACGGTTCCGCCAGATGGTTTGCTCGGCGCCCTGCAAGAAGTGTGTCGAGAGTTCGGCATTCTTTGGATCACCGATGAAGTGCAAACCGGTTGGGGTCGCACGGGTGAAAACTTCTGGGGCTACCAAGCCCATGGTCTTGAACCAGACATCCTCACGTTTGCGAAGGGTCTTGGAAACGGTCTCGCGATGGCGGGCGTTGTTGCAAGCGCATCGCTTATGGACAGTGTCAACGCGAATTCGATTTCTACGTTCGGTGGCAATCCCCTCGTGTGCGCGGGTGCATTGGCAAATCTCGACTATCTGATGACCAACGATCTTCAGGTCAATTCCTTGCGCCAGGGCGAAACGATGTTCGCGGCGTTGCGTCCGCTTGTTGATGAGTTGTCGATTGTCGGCGACGTACGAGGCAAGGGCCTCATGGTCGGTATCGAACTGGTCGGGGCTGATGGTCGCGAACCAAACGTTGCCGCTGCGGCCGCTGTGCTTGAAACCTGTCGAGAGAACGGGCTGCTTATTGGTAAGGGCGGGCTCTACGGCAACTGCTTGCGGGTTGCGCCTCCGCTCACGCTTACCAACGAGGAATGCGCTGAGGGCACCGCAATCCTGGTCGATGCATTGCGTGCAGTAAACGGTCGCTGACCCACACCAATAAACAAGCGAAACAAACGACCAGCCCGTAGGGTTCTTGCCATGCATTGGTCAGTCTTCGCGTGGTCCGCGCTCGCAATCGCCATCGTCATGATCTCAACCTGGCTGGTCAGCCTTCCTCTGCGCAACGCATCGATCGTCGACCCCATTTGGTCACTCGGTTTCGTTGTCGTGGGTTGGGTGTCGTTTGCCGCAATGCATCAACACGTTGACGCGCTGCGCGCTGGTCTGTTGCTCGGGTTCGTCACGATTTGGGGAGTGCGCTTGTCGTTGCACCTCTTCATCCGCAACCTCGGACACGGTGAGGACTATCGCTACAAAGCGATGCGCAAGAAGCACGGCGCAAAGTTTTGGCTTGTCAGTCTCGGAACGGTGTACCTGTTTCAGGGAATCCTCATGTGGATTGTCTCGCTGCCGTTGCAGTTCGGTATCGGTATCGGCTCGAAGACTTCGTGGTGGGTGCTACCGGCCGTACTCGGCGCCATTGTGTGGCTCATCGGTTTCGGATTCGAGTCCATCGGCGACGCGCAGCTGAAAGCGTTTAAGGCCGACCCGGCTTCGGCTGGTCAGGTCATGGATCGCGGTCTGTGGCGCTACACCCGTCATCCGAATTACTTCGGCGATGCCAGCGTGTGGTGGGGAATCTTCCTCGTATCGCTCGGTGCTGGCGGTTGGGCCTGGCTCGGTGTCATCGGCCCGGTTGTGATGACGACATTGCTGCGTCGGGTGTCGGGTGTGACGTTGCTCGAGAAGTCATTGGTCAAGCGCCGACCCGGGTACGAGGACTACGTGCGCCGCACGAGTCCGTTCCTGCCCCGACCGCCACGGAAGTAACCAGAACCGCCGGATTCGGAGGCATTTCGTGACTCCACGGGACCGAGATCACCACTAGCCTCATCCCACATTCGTCTGCATGGGAGTGAGGGTTTGTGAGCAAGGTGCGTCGCTACGAGGTCACTGCTGCTGGTGATTTCGCCTCGGTGCTCGCCGTGCTTACTGACCACCTCGATCTGCGGCTCCTCAGCCTCGACGAAGGCGAGCGCAGTTGGCTTGACACACCCACCGGCACGCTCGAACGGGCCGAGACCACACTTGAATTTCGCCGTCCATCGGGGGAGGGCACGCCATCGCTCACGTGGGCGACCGAGGGTCGTGTGCTCGTGTTCGATCCGTGTGTGTCGTCCACGCCGCCGGTGTACTCGAGCGACCTTCCTGATTCGTCAGCTTTTGCTCGCCTGGCCGCGTTGGTCGATGGGGGCGAGCTCGTTCTCGGGCCAACAGTGAACTCGCAGATCGCAGTGTTGGCCTGTCTCGACGATGAAGAGAAAACCACAGCGAGAGTTATCTTCGATCGTTCCGAGACACTCGACGGCCTGGCTCTGCCGATGATGCTCGAGGTGGTGCCCCTGCGCGGTTACGAAGACGAGGCCGCTGCTCTTGAGAAGTCGCTGAAGCGCAGCGTCGCACTTTCTGTGTCGGCGGCGTCGATGAAGGAACTCGCTCAGCAAGGTGTGAGCACTGGCCTCGACGGTGCCGCGCTTGTCCCGGCAATGTCGGCGGCTCGCGCGTGGCGAGCCGTGTTTCAGACGCTCACCGATTCCATGACTCAATCGTTCTCCGGGGTGCTGAGCGGCAACGACCCTGAAGACCTGCACGCGTTTCGTGTTGCGGTTCGGCGGATCCGGACAATTTTGCAAGATGGCAACGACGTTGTTGATCCCGAATCTCGCGATCGGTTTCGTCACGAATACCGCTGGCTCGGCGATGTCACCACGCCAACCCGCGATGCTGATGTGCATCTCATTGAGTTCCCAGAACTAGCGGCGACTCTTCCACCGTCGCGTCGCGAGGACCTCGCTTCGTTCAACGAAGTTCTTTTGCGACACCGCGCCGACTCTCATGCAGCGATGGTCACAGAACTGCGATCAATCCGTCGTGCCGAATTCGGAACTGCGTGGCTGGCATTTCTTGCCGACGACGACGCCTGGACAGGTTGCGCCGATCTCGCCGATGAACCAGTACTACGCATCGTTCTCCGGCGCATCGAGAAGGCAAACCGCCAGTTGGTGAAGAACGGTCGCAAGATCGCAAAGAAGTCACCAGCGATTGCGTTGCACGAACTCCGCAAAGAAGGAAAGCGGCTTCGCTATCTCCTGGAGTGTTTTGCGCCCTTGTTTGACGAAAAAGCCTTGTCGGTCATTCTGCGTCCGTTGCGCGATTTGCAGGACGTACTGGGCGAGTTCCAAGACACCGAGGTGCAGGCCAACGCATTGCTTGAACTCGCAGGCGAACTCGAAGGGGCCGATGATCACTCCGCGCTTATGGCAATTGGTGGCGTCATCGAACAACTTGGCGTGCGCAGTGCCGATGCCCGTTCCTCGTTCTCGAAAACCTTCGGTCGCTTCGACGATCGAAAAGTGCAACGAGCCATCGATCAACTTGAGCCCCGAAAGAAGAAACGATGAAGGTTCTTGCCACCTACAACATCAAAGGTGGAGTCGGGAAGACCGCAACTGCGGTGAATCTTGCTCATGTCGCTGCTGCCCATGGCAACCGCGTGCTCGTTTGGGACCTCGATCCTCAAGGTGCGGCAACCTTCTATTTCCGGGTGAAGCCAAAGGTGAAGGGTGGCGGAAAGGCCATCGTTCGCGGTTCGCTTGAACTTGGCGATGCCATCAAAGCCACCGACTTCGACAACCTCGACCTTGTACCCGCTGACTTTTCCTATCGCCATCTCGACCTCTGGCTTGACGATGCAAAGAAGCCGCTTGCTCGCATCCGCCGTGCACTTCGTCAGGTGTCCGACGAGTACGACTATGTGTTTCTTGATTGCCCGCCGAGTATTTCGCTTACATCAGAAAGCGTGTTTCGTGCGGCCGATGCACTGCTCGTACCGACCATTCCTACGACCTTGTCGCTGCGCACATACGAACAACTCGATCGTTTCGTCGAAGAAAATCCCGACATGGTTCGCGAACTCAAGATCCTTGGCTTCTTCTCGATGGTCGATCGCCATAAGCGACTGCACCGACGGTTCATGAACGAGCTCCGCACAGCACACCCGGAGTTGCTCGAAGCGACGATTCCCAACTCCACCGACATTGAGCGCATGGGTGTTCATCGCGAACCAGTCGGCGCCTACGGCAAGGGCAGCAAACCTGCACGCGCCTATGAAGCGCTGTGGTCGGAAATTCAGACCCGTCTCTAAGTGATTGATTTCGGTGCCTGACGGAAGGTTCGCTCCGAGCCCCACGGCCACGTTGCATCTGGGCAATCTGCGTACGGCGTTTGTCGCCTGGTTGGCGGCGCGTTCGAGTGACTCGCGTTTCCTCATCCGTAGTGAAGACATGGATCAGGTCGCATGCCGGCCCGAACACGAAGAATCGGCGGTGCGTGACCTCGCAGTGTTGGGGCTCACCCACGACGGCGATGTTGTGCGGCAGTCGGAGCGCTCCGAGTTGTATCGATCGGCGATCGATCGACTCATTGCCGAGGATCTCACCTACCCCTGTTACTGCACGCGTCGCGAAGTGTTAGCAGAGGCCGCTGATTCGGTGGCTGCACCGCATGGTGCACGCCCTGCGGGCGCCTACGCGGGAACCTGCAGCACGCTGGATCGCGCTGGACGGGCCGAACGAGAAGCTGCGGGTCGTGCGCCATCGCTTCGTCTCCGTTCGGGTGGTGCAGTGGTGTCGTTTACTGATCGCCTTGCGGGCTTCTACGAGGGTGTGGTTGATGACTTTGTCATTCGGCGCGCGGACGGAACTCCTGCCTACAACCTTGCGGTCGTCGTCGACGACGCAGACCAGGCCGTTGGCGAAGTTGTGCGCGGCGACGACTTACTGGAAACAACGCCGAGGCAGATTCATCTCGCTCGTTTGTTGGGAGTGTCAGTTCCTGAGTATCTCCACGTTCCGCTGGTCTTTGGTTCCGACGGTGAACGGCTGGCCAAGCGTCACGGTGCAGTGACACTCGAGGACCAACTCGCGATGGGTCGGACCCCGACAGACGTACTTGACGTGTTCGCTGTCTCGTTAGGGCTTGCGGAAAACGGAGAACAGCTCACGCTCGACGAGCTCGTTCAACGTTTCGATGTCGTGAAACTGCCGAGAACCGTTTGGGTCCTTCCGCAAGGGTTGGCCGGTAGCGTCGAGCCGTGACTGTTCTTGTCGATGCCGCGATCTGGCCGTTTGAAGGCCGGAAGTGGGCGCATCTCGTGAGTGACACGAGCTTCGAAGAACTCCACGAATTCGCCGAGCAACTTGGTATTCCTCGCCGCGCTTTTCAGGGCGACCATTACGACGTGCCCACCGACTATCGCGATCGGGCACTCGCGTTGGGGGCCGAGTCGGTTCCGTCTCGCGAACTCGTGCGACGGTTGCGGGCGGCGGGGTTACGCAGAACGCGTTCGGCCACTGAACTCAATACCTCTGCCTAGCTTCGGGCTATTTCGTCGGCAATGGCCTTTGCTTCGGCGGGGGAGATGCCGGAACGGCCGACAAGGAAACATGTCAGTGGAGCGGCAAGGCGTTCTGAGGTGTGCGCGGCAACGCTGGCAAGGTCAAGCAGCGCGTCGATGTCTGCTTGCGCAAGCGGGCCGAGCCCGAGTCGGTCGGCAAATGTCGTAAGCCATTCCTGTGCGTCCATAGACCGCAGCGTAGATCGGGCGGACTCCTAGGCTCGTGGCTATGGCCGAGGATGATGCACTGCGAGTCACCGCATCGGTGCTGATCCCTGCCCATGAACTGACCTGGACATTCGGCCCAAGCGGAGGGCCCGGTGGTCAGCACGCGAATCGTGCCCATACCCGTGCCGAGGTTCGTTTCGACGCTGAGGCTTCGGGGGCGTTGTCGCAGTATCAGCGCCAACGCATTATCGATCGTCTGGGTTCGGTGGTCACGGTTTCTGCCGACGATGAACGGTCGCAACTTCGTAATCGTCGGTTGGCCCTCGATCGGCTGCGCCAGAAATTGGCCGGAGCACTGCGGGTCGAGACGCCCCGTCGGCCCACTCGGCCGGGTCGGGGAGCAGTGGAACGACGGCTCGATGCCAAGCGTCGTCAGGCGGCGCGCAAACGCGATCGCCGTGGTGGCTTCGACGACTGACGTCCTTGAACGACCTCTTGGTGAAATCAGTAACCTCACCTTGTGCGCTTCGGATTTAAGACCTCACCTCAACACACCACCTGGCAAGCGATGCTCGATGTTTGGCAGGCAGCCGACGACATCGAACTCTATGAGTCCGGTTGGAACTTTGATCACTTTTATCCGATCCACTCCGACAACTCTCACGGCCCATGTCTTGAAGGGTGGTCGACACTCACCGCTCTTGCGCAAGCAACGAAGCGCATTCGTGTTGGCGTCTTGGTGACTGGTCTTCCGTATCGGCACCCCGCGGTAATGGCAAACATGGCTGCGACCGTCGATGTGATCTCAAATGGTCGACTCGAGCTTGGTCTTGGTGCCGGTTGGAATGATGAAGAAGCCAATGCCTATGGCATCAGCCTTGGTACGACGCTTACCGAACGATTCGACATGTTCGATGAATCACTCGAAGTAATTGTGTCGCTGCTTGCGAATGAAGTTTCGAATTTTGAAGGGCAACACTTCACGCTGACGGATGCCTATTGCGAGCCAAAGCCAATTCAGCGCCCGCATCCGCCAATCTGTATCGGCGGCGCAGGCCCCAAGCGCACAATTCCCGCAGTGGCTCGGTGGGCGCAGCACTGGAACTTTCCTGGCGGTCCCGTCGACTCGTGGAAAGCGTCGCGCGATCTGTTGTGGGCCGAATGCGAACGCATCGGGCGTGATCCATCCGAGATCATGACCTCAACGCATCTCTTGGCCGACGTGAATGATCCTGGTGTTGCCGTCGCGCAGGCCGAGGCCTACGCCGAAGCCGGTCTCGATATGGGCATCGTGTATTTGCCACCGCCCCACTCGCCCGCAGTGCTCGAAGCGCACGCGATCGCTCTCCAGCCGTTGGCTGATTAGACACTAGGAGTCATCATGGAAATCGGAATCTTCAGCCAGCCGGACACCGTTGATAAGGCCGTCGAACACGCAAAGCTTTTCTCTGATGCGGGATTTGGTTCGTATTGGATGCCGCAGATCTTTGGACTCGACACGCTCACCGCGCTCACTGTGGTTGCGCGCGAAGTGCCGAAGGTTCGACTCGGTACGGCAGTTGTTCCTACCTATCCGCGTCACCCTGCGATGTTGGCTGCTCAGGCTCGCACCTTGCAGCAGGTTGCCGATGGTCGCTTCACTCTTGGTATTGGCCTGTCACATCAGATGGTCATCGAAGGCATGTTCGGTATGACGTTCGAGAAGCCGGTTCGCCACCTTCGCGAATACCTCAGCATTCTCATGCCGCTTCTGAACGGCGAAGCCGCTGATTTCGATGGCGAGACCTTGCACGGTCACCTTGGTCTTGAGATTCCCGATTCCACGCCAGTCGACACACTTGTTGCTGCGCTTGGCACGCAGATGCTGAACGTCACGGCGCGTATGGCGCAGGGAACAGCCACTTGGATGACTGGTCCGACCACGATCGGTTCGCATATCGCACCGACGATCAATAAGGCAGCAGCCGAAGCCGGTCGACCAGCACCGCGCATCGTGTGTGCGTTGCCGGTGTGTGTCACCGACGATGAAGCCGCTGCGCGTGCGACCGCCGCCGAGCAGTTCCTTGTGTACGGCTTCCTGCCTTCGTACCGAGCGATGCTCGATCGAGAAGGCGTGGAAGGTCCGGCCGATGTTGCACTTGTTGGTAACGCGGCGACGGTTCGAGCTGGCATCGAAAAGATCTTCGAAGCGGGCGCGACCGAGTTTGTTGCGGTGCCCTATGACAATCGCGACGCGACACTCGAGATGCTCGCGGGCTTGTTGTAATTCAGCGAAGAATTAGACAGGCGCTTCGGCGTGCCGGAACTCGCGCGGCTCAACAAAATTGGCAGCGAGATCGATCAGTAGTTCGTCGCGCAACGCACGGCGTTCGGGATCGTCCCAAAGATTGACTTGTTGCAGCGGATCGAGGACGAGGTCGTACAACTCGCCCTCGGTGCCGTCGTGCACGGAGCCGGGCTGATAGGTCGTGCACACGAAGTTGTCGCGCATGATCGTTCGCAGATGAATCTCAGTGCCATCGGGCTGACGGCTGTCCCATTCGGTGGTGACTCGCTCAAAGCCACGGGCTGCGGCATCGGCGTCGTCGAGAGGCAGTGGGCGACCTTCCATCCATTTGGGCGGCTGGACGCCGGCGATGGTGCAGAAGGTAGGGGCAAGATCAAGCATGCCCACGGGCTTTGAGACGCGCGCCGTGGCGTCGGTGCCGCCGCCGGCCGAAGGCGCGGGGCGCCAAATAAGTGGGATTCGCATGAGCGAATCGACGTGGTACGGGCCCTTAAA
>CAFBNA010000026.1_pt1 | contig 15263 bp, 13 predicted proteins | sample 7269141 | NCBI WGS metagenome assembly CAFBNA01 (sample SAMEA6814080, study PRJEB35770) | uncultured Microthrixaceae bacterium | biome: Freshwater; feature: Freshwater reservoir; material: water | place: Czech Republic | collected 2017-05-23 | depth 30m m
CCAAAGAATGACCGAAGAAAGACGGTCGGCTTCGATGAGCGCCCGCAACGGTTTGCCGGGGCCGAGAAGATGTTCTTGACCAACAACCTCGTCAAGATTTTTAGGGCGAAGCCGAGCCGCGAGCGGGGCCTGCCGCGCCAGCCGGTCTTCGGCAGCAGCAGCGAACAGATCCTCGGTCATTGCCCGAGGCTACCGGTCGCCTGTGTCGGAACTCCGGAGGGTCAGTCGGTCTTTTTGGTAGGGAGAAGTCGCAGACCGAGCTCGTCGAGTTGCGCTGTGTCGATCGGCGTCGGTGCATGCGTGAGCGGATCGGTACCCGACTGTGTCTTGGGGAATGCGATGACCTCACGGATGTTCTCTTCACCGGCGAGCAACGCAACAAGGCGATCGATACCGAAGGCAAAGCCAGCATGCGGTGGCGCTCCGAAGCGGAATGCATCAAGCAGGAAACCAAACTTGCTCTGCTGCTCCTCGGCGCCAATCCCAAGAAGTTCGAACATGCGGCTTTGGATATCGCCACGATGGATTCGGACGCTGCCCGAACCAAGTTCCCAGCCATTGAGCACGAGGTCATAGGCCTGCGAACGAACCTTCAGTAGGTCCTGCGGGTTACCGGTGTCGAGCAGCGCAACGTCTTCGGCGTGCGGCATCGTGAATGGGTGATGCGCGGGCACGGGGTTGCCGGCATCGTCGAGCGATTCGAACAATGGGAAGTCGACAACCCAAAGGAACTGCAAGCCACCTTCTGTGACGGGCGGGCGACCAAGTTCAAGACGAAGGAGGCCGAGCACATGGCAGACCTTCGGGCGATCGTCGGCGACCAGAAGAAGCAGATCGCCCGTCTTTGCTCCAGTGGTTGCGACGAGGCCGGCAAGTTCGTCGGCGGAAAGGAACTTGGCGACTGGCGAATCGAGTTCGCCGCCGTCCTTGACCCGCATCCAAACGAGGCCCTTGGCACCCCAGCGCTTCGCCTTATCGGTGAGTTCGTCGAGCTTCGAACGGGTGAACTCTGCTCCACCGTCGACCACGATGCCCTTCACGCAATCGGCCTTGAAGGCGTTGAACTCGGTGGCGGCAAAGTTCGGTGTGAGCTCAAGAAGTTCCATGCCGAAGCGAATGTCGGGCTTATCGGAACCGAAACGTTCCTGCGCCTCTTGCCAGGTCATGCGAGGAACGTCGCCCATCTTCTGACCGGTGACTTCTTCGACAGCAGCCGACACGGCAACGGAGATGAACGCGAGAACTTCTTCTTGCGAAACGAAACTGGCTTCGGCGTCGAGCTGCATGAATTCGAACTGGCGATCGGCACGAAGGTCTTCGTCGCGCAGACAACGAGCGATTTGGTAGTAGCGATCGATGCCGCCGACCATGCAGAGCTGCTTGAACAACTGGGGGCTCTGCGGTAGGGCATAAAACGAACCCGGCGACAGACGGCTGGGCACGACGAAATCGCGTGCACCTTCAGGCGTGGATGCAATCAGCATTGGAGTTTCGATTTCGACGAAACCTTGATCGTCCATAGCCCGTCGCAGCGAGGCATTGACCTTGGCGCGAATGCGGAGGTTGCGCTGCATCCGCTCGGTACGAAGATCGACATAGCGATGAGCGAGGCGCACCATTTCATCGACCTCGACGCGATCGTTCAACTGGAACGGAGGCGGTTCGGCAACATTCAGGATCTCGACGCTGCAATCGCCGATTTCGATCTCGCCGGTGGGCATGTTGTCGTTCGTGGTGCCATCGGGGCGTTGACGAACGGTGCCCGTGATGCGAACCACATACTCAGACCGAAGGTCGGCGGCCCCGTCGACCACGCACTGCACGAGACCGGTGTGATCACGAAGATCGATGAAGGCCAGATGCTCTCCGTGCTCGCGGCGGCGACCCACCCAGCCGCAGACCGCGACCTCGCGACCGATGTCGGAGGCTCGAAGCGTTCCGCAATGGTCGGTGCGCATAGAAACGAATTCAGTCACAGAAGGTCCTTCGGGTTCAGGAGAGTCGAGCAGCCAATACGGCAGCAGCGGTCGAACGGTCGACCGCTTCTTGTCCGGTATCGCCGCGCAGATCACGGATCGTCACGGTGCCGGCTGCGGCTTCGTCGTCACCAATAATGCAGACAAACGCAGCGCCAGACTTATCAGCAGTTTTCATTTGTGATTTCATCGATCGACCATCGAAGGCACGTTCTGCACTGATACCAGCGCGACGTAGTTCGATTGTGAAGTCACGAGCAGCGGTGCCACCAGTCGTATCGACAACGAAGACATCGGTCGTGCTGGCTAGAGCGGGAAATACGCCCTCGGCATCGCATGTGAGCAGTACTCGTTCGATGCCGGAACCGAAACCGATACCGGGGGTAGAGGGCCCACCGAGTGATTCCACGAGACCGTCGTACCGACCGCCGCCACCGATGGTTGATTGGGCTGCATCGAGCGCTCCGCTCACGAACTCAAACGTCGTGTGCGTGTAGTAATCGAGACCGCGCACCAAGCGAGGTTCAACAGTGAACTCAATACCAAGTGCAGTAAGCCCTGACTTCACTCGCTCAAAGCGTTCCGCGGCTTCAGGTGACAGTCGGTCGGTGATCCGGGGCGCATCGGTAATCGCCGCGATGGTGACAGGGCGCTTTGAATCGAGAACCCGCATCGGGTGATCGACGACCTTTTCGGCATCTTTGGGGTCGAGCGTGTCGAGACGTTCGTTGAGCCACGCCCGCACATCTTCGATGTAGCGACGGCGATCGTCGGCGGTACCCATCGAGTTGATGAGAAGCGTCACCTGCTTGAGCCCAAGAGAGGCATAGAAGTCGTACAACATCGAGATGACTTCAACATCGAGATCGGGGTCTTCCGAACCAATAGCTTCGGCGCCGAGCTGATGATGCTGACGGAAACGGCCTGCCTGTGGACGCTCGTAGCGAAATGACGGCGCCGCGTACCAAACCTTCCAGGGCTTCGCTTCGCCTTGTGCATGTTGGATCCAGGCCCGCGCAATTGAAGCCGTTCCCTCGGGACGCAACGCGATGTGGCGCTCGCCCTTGTCGAGGAAGTCGTACATCTCCTTACGGACGAGGTCGGTTCCCTCGCCTACCCGGGAGAACACGCCGATTTCCTCGAACATCGGACTCTGTACAAGGCCATATCCCGCACGACGCACGTGACCGGCGAAAAGGGCGATGAGGGCCTGCCAGCGATCTGACTCGGGGGGCAGGACGTCGCGGGTCCCGGTTGGGGCCTTGAACGGCTCAGTGCGGGGACTCGTCGGCTCGGACACGACCCATGATCCTACCGGTGCCCTCCCCTAGCTCACGAACCCTTTGGACACTTGGTCCCCGCCGTCCGTGAGCAACCCTGCACTGGCGACGAACCGCTGTCATGACCGGAAGGCAGCGAGTGCCTCACCAAAGGGCCGAGCGATTAGGAAAGATCGCCGTTCTCGCCCTCGGTATCGGAGTCACCCTTGCCAGGCAGCACGCGATAGGCGTCGTAAATGCCATCGATCTTCTTGATCGACCAAAGCAGTGGGCTCAACTGCGAAACATCGCCCAATTCGAAATCGAAACGCATCGACGAAATTCGATCCGAACCGGTGATCGTGTTGCACGAGACGATATTGACGTGATGATCAGCCAAGGCTGCCGAAACGTCGCGCAGAAGCCGTGAACGATCGAGTCCCTTGACTTCAATTGAAGCAATGAACATTGCAGCGATATCGGTGTCCCACTCGACATCGATCAGTCGGTCGGCTTGCCCGTCGGAAAGAGACATCGCGTTTGCACAATCGGAACGATGCACAGAGACGCCGCGCCCGCGGGTGACGAAGCCCATGATTTCGTCGCCCGGCACCGGTGTGCAGCATCGCGACAAGCGAACCATGACGTCGTCGAGGCCTTCGACGTGCACGCCCGATGGACTACCTCCGACGCGGCCCGAACGTCGCGGCGTGCGAACCGTGGTCGACAATTGTTCTTCACGGCCAGGCTCGACTGACTCGAGTTTCTTTCGGATTCGTTCAGCAACTGATTGCGCCGACTGGTGACCGCCACCGATTGCTGCGTGCAGCGACTCGAGGTCGGTGTAGTTGAGTTCTGTCGCAATTTCGTCGAGCACTCGGGACTGGCGGATCTTCTGCACCGGAAGGCCTTCACGACGAAGAGCCTTGATGAGATCGTCGTTGCCATTTTCGATTGCATCCTCGCGACGTTCTCGCGAATGCCATGCCTTGATCTTGTTTGCAGCCTTGTGAGAAACCACAAAGCGCAACCAGTCTTGGGAGGGGCCACTGCTTTCGACCTTGGAAGTAAAGATCTCGACCGAATCACCCGACTGGAGCTCAGTATCGAGAGCCACAAGCCGACCGTTCACCCTCGAACCGATGCACGAATGGCCGACATCGGTATGGATCGCATAGGCGAAGTCGACAGTCGTCGCCCCCAACGGCAGCGTGACGACCTTGCCTTTGGGTGTGAAAACGAAAACCTCGTCTTGTTCAAGATCGATCTTGAGATTGGCCATGAACTCTGACGGGTCAGAGGTTTCGGTCTGCCAATCGACAATTCGGTTCAACCATGCGAGATCGGCTGAGCTTTCGTTGTTGTCTTTGTAGTTCCAATGAGCTGCGACACCGAACTCGGCGCGGCGATGCATTTCAAGGGTTCGGATCTGCACTTCAAGTGACTTGCCCCCGGGACCAACCACAGTTGTGTGGAGCGATTGGTAGAGGTTGAACTTGGGCATCGCCACATAGTCCTTGAAGCGGCCCTGAACTGGCTTCCAGGTTGCGTGAATTGAGCCGAGCGCCGCGTAACAGTCCTTTACTGTGCCGACGATGACTCGAACTGCAACAAGATCGAAGATCTCGTCGAAGTCACGACCCTTCACCACCATCTTTTCGTAGATGCTCCAGAGGTGTTTCGGTCGACCTGTGACCTCGGCAGTGATGTGCAATTCGCTCAGTCGGCCACGAACGTCTTCAAGGACATTGGTGAGGTAGACATCGCGCTCGGGAGCGCGAGTCGCAACCATGTGGTCGATTTCCGCGTAGCGCTTCGGATGAAGTGACGCGAAGCAGAGATCTTCAAGTTGTTGCTTGAGTTCTTGCATGCCAAGGCGGTGGGCAAGCGGGGCGTAAATGTCGAGCGTTTCCTGCGCCGTGCGGTGCTGCTTCCAAGCCGGCATTGCGGCGATCGTTCGCATGTTGTGAAGGCGATCGGCCAACTTGATAATGAGGACCCGGAGATCCTTTGCCATGGCCACGAGCATCTTGCGCACAGTGGCGGCCTGCTGAGCCTCTTTACTATCGAACTTGATGCGATCGAGTTTCGTGACGCCGTCGACGATTCGCGCCACGTCCTCGCCAAATTCTTTCTCGACATCGAGAAGTGTTGCACCGGTGTCTTCAACCGCATCGTGAAGAAGTGCAGCAGCGATGGTGACATCGTCCAGACCGAGTTCAGCGCAGATCTTGGCCACCGCAACCGGGTGCGTCACATAGGGCTCACCCGACTTACGCGATTGGCCTTGATGCGCAGCGGCCGCTCGGTCGTAGGCGCGCGTGATTAACGACGGCGAAGAACGCGGATGATGGGACTGGAAGATCTCGACGAGCGGGGCGACCTCTACGGATGGCGCTGCGACATGACGTCGCCACGGCAGCACACGATTGACGGTCGCCATTGGTCAGGACCTCGCTCGAGCGCGACCGGGTGGACATACCCCGGCTGCGAATCCGACCCAACTCATCATGGCTCCACGGTACAGGCGGAGAGCCCCTGCCCCGGCGCGTTGGTCAGCGCTTGCGCTGGTTCTTGCGCGGCCGCGGCGGGATAACGCCAGTTGGTGCTGCCATGGGCGCCGAACCGTCGGCAGAATCTCGCGAGGTCTTCGTTGAGCCTGCGGAGATGGCCGGCGAACCAGCATCGACGCCAAGAAGATCGACCCGAGCGGAAGCGTGTGTGACATCGACGCCCTGCGATTGGAGGCGTTCGCGGATGACCTTGAACTTCGACTGATGCTCTTTGAGCCACACGAGGATCGGTGCAGCAACAAAGATCGATGAGTACGCACCAGCGAGGAGACCCACCGTCAGAGCGATTGAGAACTCTTCGAGAGTGACAGCGCCCATGATGCCGGCGCCAACTACCAGCAGCGCAATTACCGGCAGAAGCGAGACGACCGTCGTGTTGATTGATCGCAGGAGCACCTGGTTCATCGACAGTGATGTCATCTGCCCGTAGGTGAGTCGGCCCGACTGACCAACAAGACGCTCGTTTTCGAGGATCTTGTCGTCAACCACGATTGTGTCGTAGATCGAATATCCGAGAATGGTGAGGAATGCGATGACGGTTCCCGGCGTGACTTCGAACTGAAACACGGAGTACGCGCCCACGCTGATGAGCACGTCGTGGAACACAGCGACGAGCGCCGCAACAGCCATGCGCAATTCAAGTCGGAACGACAGATAGATCAGAATCGCGATGAAGAAGAAAATCAACGCGCGGATGGCTGACTTCGTGACATCACCACCCCACGATGCACCAACAGTCGAGAAACTGACATTCGATGGATCGGTGTTGGCGAGTTCGGCAAGTGTCTTCGTCACTGCAATCGTGTGTTCGGGAGTGCTTTCTGGACCCTGAACCCGGATGATGTCGGTGCCGACAATCTGGATCTTTGCTGAACCTTCGCCAACTGAGTCAAGAGCTGCGCGTGTTTCATCGACAGTTACGTCGGGAGCGCTTACTTCCCACGAGACTCCGCCCTTGAAGTCGATGCCGAGGTTGAGGCCACGAGTCAGAAGCGAACCAAGGCTCACCACCACCAAGAGAGCTGAAACGGCCAAACCGATCTTCCACCACTTCAGAAAGTCGATATTGGTTTCGCCCCGATTGAGGCGTCCGAGCTTGCTCATTGCGACACCTCCGCGTTCGGGCGATTTGAGGACTTTGCCATTCCGCGCTCTTGAACCTTCTCCGCCGGCAATCCGAGAAGCCATGGTCGCGTCAGAAGGAACTTCGAGCGAGTCGCCAACTTCACAACCGGACGCATGTAGGCCCACGAGGTGAGGAGGTCGAGTGCGGTGGAAAGGCCAAGGTAGAAGGCGAAGCCTCGAACCGGACCAACAGTGAGCCACCAAAGGAGGGCCGCACCGATAAGCGATGCGACGTCGGCCTTCACGATGGTTGAGAACGCAGACACAAACGACTTATCGGTCGCACTGCGAATCGAGCGACCGTGGTTGATGTCTTCCTTGAGATGCTCGTAATAGACAACGTTCGAGTCGAGCGACACACCGATCGAAACGATGATGCCGGTAATGCCCGCAAGCGTGAGCGCCAATCCGTTGTTTGCCCCAAGCCACGAGATGATCGACCACAACAACGCCGCTTCGACTCCAAGTTTGAGTACCGCGAAAAGTCCAAGGACTCGGTAGAACGCCATCATGTAAATCGAAACTGCGATCAAGCCGACAAGGCCTGCAATGAGGCCAGCATGCAGCGCGTCTTTTCCGAGCGTTGCTGAAACGACCTGGGCTTGCTGCTGTTCGAACTCAACGGGCAGGGCGCCGTACTTGAGAGCGGTTGCGAGATCCTTCGCGGTGCGCTCGTTGAACGAACCGGAAATTTCGATCTGGTCGGCCTTGAAGCTTTGACTGTTAATGCTCGGCGCAGAAAGCACGCGACCATCGAGCACGATTGCGAGTTGACCGGTGGGGCAGGTCGAACCCTTCGTGAAGCACTGTCCGGCGATCGCATTGAATCCGCCGATGCCGTCGTCGCCGCTCTTAAAGGTTGGTGAGACGGTCCACTGACCCGAATCAGCGAGATTCGCTCGTGCGGTTTCAAGGGCACTACCTGTGAGGGCGACCGGACCAACGGCATACGAGCCGACCAACAGTCCGTCCTGGCACTGCGGCAGCACTGCTTGGCCGCCGGCATTGATCTCTTCAGCAGAAAGCCCAGCAGAACAAACATCGAGCGGAAGACCACCAACGGTCTTGGTTGGGTCGATCGTCGTCGAAGTCGTCGATGCATCGGGAGCCACTGTGGTGGTGGGGGTAGCGGGATTTCCACTTGTCGTCGTAGTGGCTTCCTGCGGATCAATCGGAACGTTGGCAAGTACTGGGCGGAACTGAAGTTCAGCGGTCTGGCCAACAAGTTCGAGCGCTCGCTCTTTGTCTTTCACGCCAGGAATCTGAATGAGAATGTTGTTGCCCTGCCGCGTGATTTCCGGCTCGGCCACGCCGATGGCATCGATGCGCTGGCGGATAATTGTGATGGCTTGATCAATCGTGTCGTTGTCCACCTGTTGCACAGGCTTCAGAACGACAGACACGCCGCCTTGGAGGTCGAGCCCGAGAAGGGGCTTGTTGCCAGCCACAAGCGTGTAGATCAGCGAAGCTCCAGCGATCACAACGATTGCTAAGAGCGAACCAAATCCTCGAAGACGTCTCACGCGTCTGAGTCCTCATCGCCAGAGTCCGCAGAGTCGCCTGCATCAACCGCAGTTGGGTCGACGACCTTCGACGCAATCGCTCGGCGAGCGATTTTCAGCTCAACGCCTGACGCAACCTGCAGCAGCACGATCGCGTCGTCGATCTCGACAAGGGTTCCGTAGATGCCAGAACCGGTCATGACCTCGTCGCCGATCGCCAGCGACTGGACGAACGCATTGTGACGCTTGACTTCGCGTTGCTTCGGGAGAATCAACACAACCCAAGCAATCACGAACAAAATGATGATGATGAGAAAGGACATGGTTTCGAAAGGACTCGTTCGTAAGGGTTCCAAGGCGGAAACCGGGCCACGTTAGCCCTCATCTCCCCCGCTCCATTATTCGGCCCTCGGTCGGGTTCAGTCCCAGACCGCAGCCACCGACGCCCTGAACTGGTCATAGGTTCCAGCCGCGATCGCTGCCTGAGCGGCTTCCATGAGCCGAAGCAGCCAATGGACGTTATGAATAGTGGTGAGTCGGGCGGCAGTTGGCTCGCTCACCATCAGGAGATGGCGGAGATACGCCCGCGACCAACGGGAGCAGGCCTCGCAGGCGCAGCCCGGCTCGAGAGGCTCGGGATCATCAGCGAATCGGGCATTGCGCAGGTTCATTCGACCTGACGTGGTGAGTATCGTCCCGTGACGAGCCAGACGGGTGGGCAGCACGCAATCGAACATGTCCACACCGAGCGCAACGGCCTCGACAATGCTCACCGGGTCTCCGACCCCCATGAGATAGCGCGGGCGGTCCTTCGGAAGCACATCGGTGACTGCCGAAAGAGCCGGAAGCATTTCCGCCCTGGTCTCGCCGACAGACAATCCACCGATGCCGTAGCCGTCGAAACCAATCTCGAGGGTTCGTTCGGCGCTTTCGGTGCGCATCGCGACATCGATTCCGCCCTGGACGATGCCGAACTGCGCTTGGTTCGAACCAGCGGCACGCGCTGGAGCATGCGCTGCTTTCGCACGACCTGCCCACAACACAGATCGTTCGAGAGCAGCTCGAACGACGGTTTCGGACGATGGAAGCGGCGGGCACACATCGAGAACCATCTGAATATCCGACCCCAGCTTTTGCTGCACCTCGACGCTGCCTTCGGGACTGAGGTGGTGATAGCTGCCGTCGTAGGTCGACTGAAACGTTGCGCCTTCGTCAGTAACTTTCGGCTCAAGCGAAAAGATTTGAAAGCCACCGGAATCAGTCAGCACATGACCGTGCCAGTCGGCGAACCCGTGGAGCCCACCAAAGCGATCAATGAGATCGGCTCCTGGTTTCAACATCAGGTGATAGGTGTTGCCCAAGATGACTTCGGCTCCGAGCGTTTCGAGGTCCGCTGAAGTCAGTGTGCGCACGGCGGCTCGAGTGCCGACTGGCATGAAGCACGGCGTACGAAACGAACCGCGCGCTGTATGCACGACACCGGTTCGAGCGAGCCCATCGGTTGCGTCGATCTGCAAACGAAGGACAGTTTCAGTTGCGTCTGTACTCAACACTTCTCCAGTGACGTTGAAAAAAATATTCGTATCTGGGCTCCATGTCACCACAACTGACCCATTGGGGGCGTTATCGTCGTCGACATGTCAGACACCTCCCACAACACCTACTTCGATGGTGGCGTTCAAAGCCTCGGCTTCGAGACTGCCGCAGGCCGAGCCACCGTCGGCGTCATCGCCCCCGGCACCTACGACTTCAACACCGATGCCCCCGAGCGCATGACTGTGGTGAGCGGTGTTCTTGAGGCAATTGTCGATGGTGAAAGCGACTGGGAGACCTACCCAAAGGGATCACGCTTCGAAGTTCCGGCTTCTAGCCACTTCCAGGTGCGGGCCGAAGCGCCTGCGGCCTATCTCTGCGAATTCCTCTGATTCACTTCTGACGACTCAACGACGCGACAACAGCATCGCGTCGCCAAAGGACAAGAAGCGATACCCATCGCGCAACGCGTCGGCATAAAGGTCGCGCCACCGTGAACCGACGAACGCGTCAATCATCACGATGAGTGACGACTTCGGAAGGTGGAAATTGGTCATCATCCGGTCAACAACTGCGAAGTCGTAGTCACCATGAATGAATAGTTCGGTTCGACCTTCATTCACCCCGAACGCAGCTGCGCTCTCGAGTGCGCGCACCGCGGTGGTTCCGACCGCAACCACTCGCCCGCCATTCGCTTTGGTTCTTGCACAGGCATCGAGAGTTTCTTGCGGAACGCGGAAGGTCTCTCCGTGCATAACGTGATCTTCAATGCGATCGGTTGCAATCGGCCGGAAGGTGCCGAGTCCCACCACGAGTTCAACATCGGCGCGACCGATACCTCGGTTAGCGCAACGGGCCAAGACCTCGGGCGTGAGATGGAGGCCTGCGGTAGGGGCAGCCGCCGAAGCGGGCCGCTCAGAAAAGACCGTTTGATATCGCTCTTGCTCCGCAAGTGCCTCGGTGATGTACGGCGGGAGCGGCATCTCTCCAAATCGCTCGAGCACGTCGAGCAATGGACCATCGACATCAATCGTTACCGCGCGCCGTCCGTCGCCGAGGTCGTCTTCGACTGTGACTTCAATCCCCTCACCAGTTTCGGGGCGCACGGTTGTTCCCGGCGGAAGCTTTCTTCCTGGACGAACTAAGGCTTCCCAACGTGAGCGACCAGCATCGGACAACGAGCCAGCGTCGAGCCGTTCGAGGAGAAGAACCTCGACCGCAGCACCTGTCTCTTTACGGAGCGCGAGTCGAGCGGGAAGCACGCGGGTTGTATTGAGAACAAGGAGGTCGCCAGGCTCGAGAAGGTCTGGCAGATCACGAACGATGCGATTCAGAGGCTTGGCACCAGCCCCTTGGTCGACAAGAAGGCGCGCCGCATCGCGTTCGGCGAGCGGGTGCTGCGCAATGGCCGATTCCGGCAGTTCGTAATCGAAGGCAGCAGTCTCCATAGCGGCATGAGGCTAGAGCCTGACGAGTGTCAGGTTGTTTCGACCGGACGTGCATTCGTCGCGAGTATCGCCAACGCTCCTGCCAAAAGGACGCTCGCGGCCAACAGTGGCCAGCCGGCACCGAATCGGGTGAGGAAAGCACCGAAAATCGCTCCGCCAAAGAAGATCACGATCGATCCTGACCTCCGCAGCCAGTGATGGTTATCGCCACCGACCACTTTCAATTCCGAAATCAAACCTGTGAATGTCACCGTCATCATGTTTGTTGCGACATCTGAAATTCCATGCCGGCGCATGAGCCCATTTTGAATTCCCATCGCGCATGCCAAGAGGCTCACCACGACGTCACGACCCATTCCCACCGAACCGGCATCAGTCGCAAAAGCGAGAGCCGTCGCAATCACGACAAGCGCTAGTTCAACCGAGAAGCCAATCTTTCGTTCGAGTTTCTTATCGGCACCTCGCATCAGGAGTCCGCTGACAAGTGCGCCAATTGCGAATGCCAAAATCGCCGCGAGGTAGCGCAAAGGGGTTGCGTCACCAATTTGCTGACCGGTTCCAATGCGAAATGCCAGCAACAAAATGTTGCCGGTCATGATCTCGGCGAAGACGCCTCCGAGTGCGAGGAAACACGCGGCGTCAATGAGCCCGCACACCGCTGCGATCAGCAGGAGCCCACTGAGATAGGACGGTCGACGCATCGGTGGGCAGCGTACTGTTCAACGCCATCGCAACAGGAGTCAATGCGCGAGTTACGACTCGAAGAGGCTCCGAGAAGGGTCGGCAGTAAGCGGCGCGCTGGCCGGAGCCACCATGCCGAGGTGCGCCCATGCCGCGGGAGTGGCCACGCGACCGCGCGGCGTACGCATGAGCAAACCTTGTTGAATAAGGAACGGTTCGTAGACGTCCTCAACAGTTTCTTCGGCCTCGCCGACACTGATGGCCAGCGTGCCAAGACCAACGGGACCACCACCGAACTTCTGACAAAGGTTGGAAAGAACGACGCGGTCGACTTTGTCGAGACCGAGGTCGTCGACGCCGAAGACCGCAAGTCCTTCGTGAGCAGTTGCTTCATTGATCCGGCCATCGCCACGAACCTCGGCGAAGTCGCGAACCCGACGAAGAAGACGATTAGCGATTCGGGGTGTGCCACGGGCCCGTCGAGCGATCTCGGACGCGCCACCGTCGTCGATGCCGATCCCGAGGATGCCACCAGCACGCGTGACGATCGATTGCAGTTCGTCGGCGTCGTAGTAGTCGAGACGAGCCACTAATCCGAAGCGATCGCGAAGCGGACCAGTGATGAGTCCCGTGCGTGTCGTGGCGCCGACAAGCGTGAACCGTGGAAGGTCGAGGCGAATCGAACGAGCAGCGGGGCCTTTGCCCAACACGATGTCGAGTTGGAAATCTTCCATTGCGGGATACAGCACTTCTTCGACATTGCGGCTGAGGCGGTGGATCTCGTCGATGAACAAGACATCGCCTTCGCCGAGACGGGTGAGGATGGCAGCGAGATCTCCGGCTCGGTCGAGGGCCGGTCCAGAAGTGACGTGCAAGCCAACTTGGAGTTCGGCAGCCACGATGCCGGCAAGTGTTGTTTTGCCCAACCCTGGAGGACCAGCGAATAACAAGTGATCGACGGCCTGTTCGCGCCGACGGGCGGCCTCGAGAATGATGCCGAGATGTTCTTTCAGCTCACGCTGACCAACGAAGTCGTCGAGGTGACGAGGACGTAGGCCGCCTTCTTCGCCAATGACGTCGGTTCCTGAGGGGTGATCGGCGAGCACCGGTTCGACATCGTCGGGGGTGGGTTCGGGTGAAAGGAGTTCGTCGCGCATCAGGCGGCCAATCGTTGCAGAGCAAGACGCAGCAATTCAGCAGTGTCGTTCGAATCGGGAAGTTCCTTGACCGCTTCGGCAACTTCTTCTGGCCCGTAGCCGAGTTCGGTAAGCGCGGTGCGCACGTCGGCAACTGATGAGGAACCACCGGTTGCGCCGTCGACGGAAACAGAACCCGCCCCGATGTCGAGACCAGGGATATCGAGTTTCGACTTGAGTTCGATAAGCAGACGGGCCGCCGTCTTTTTGCCAACCCCTGGCACCAAACACAACGCATCGATGTCGTCGTTTGCCAAAACCCGGACTAACGAGGCCGGCGGATGCACGCTCATAATGCCGAGTGCAAGCGCGGGGCCAACGCCGTGGGCTGACAACAACGCTTCGAACACCATGCGTTGTTCGGAAGAGGTGAATCCGTAGAGCGTTTCGGCATCTTCACGACGGTGATGATGTGTATGAAGAAATACCTCGGAACCAGTGTCGCCCAGAGACGCTGCCGTTGAAGGCGCGACGATGACTCGGTACCCAATTCCTGAAACCTCGACGAGCACTTCGCCCGATGGCAATCGTTCGAGCAATTTGCCACGAACTGAGCCGATCATTTCGCGCTCACTTTCGACACCGCGCGGTTCGCAGCAGCACGCATCGGGGCCATTGCCACATGACACAGCGCAAGTGCTGCAGCATCGGCAGCGTCGAACGGATGCGGTGGCTCAGCAAGGCCAAGGAGGGTCTGCACCATTTGCTGCATCTGCACCTTGTCGGCGTTGCCCCAACCAGCCACTGCAGACTTGACCTCGTTGGGTGAGTACTGCACGACCTCGCAGCCAGCATTCACTGCTTCGACCATGGCAATGCCGCTTGCCTGACCGACGGACATTGCGGTGCTCACATTCACTTGAAATAACACCCGCTCGACTGCCATTGCCGTCACCGGAAACTCGGCGAGCAATGCGCGCAGTTCAGATTGAAGCTCGGCCAGTCGGTGATGGACTTCGTCGGACGGCGATGTGCGCATCACGCCCAATGCAACAGCCCGCGGCGACGCACCATCACGCACTTCGAGCACGCAATAGCCACATCGGGTCAGCCCCGGGTCAATACCCACTACGAACATGCGTACGATCGTAGCCACTTGCCCCACAAAAACGAAGGACCCGGCTCGAAAGCCGGGTCCTCACCCAAGATCTGGTTCAGATCACTTCGGGCTGAAACGTGCCCCGCCATCAACGCGAATCGTCTGAGCATTCATGTAAGAGTTCGTGATGAGCTGCATCACCATCGATGCGAGTTCGCTGGCGTAGCCGAGGCGGTCCGGGAAGAGCACGTCCTTGGTGAGCTTCGCCTTAAAGGCCTCACTGCCTTCGCCTTCGCCATAGATCGGCGTGTCGATCAGGCCAGGGGCAACCGTGTTCACTCGAATACCCACGACCGAAAGGTCACGGGCAATGGGAAGGGTCATTCCCGCAACGGCACTCTTTGAGGCGGAATAGGCGGCCTGACCAATTTGCCCGTCGAACGCCGCGGTCGATGCCATGTTGACGATGGCGCCCCGCTCGCCGTCACCGGAGACTGGCTCGGTCCGGCTCATCGCGGTCGCAACCAAACGAATGCAATCGAACGTGCCAGTGAGGTTCACGTCGATCACTTTCCGCCAGTAATCGAGGTTAAAGGCCGAGTCATACGATCCGTCCTTGCCGATGGTGCGACTTGCAGCGCCAATACCTGCAGAGTTCACGAGGGCACGAATCGGGCCCATTTCCTCGGCCATGCCGATAGCGGCCTTGATGTCGTCGCTGTTGCACACATCGACATGCGCAAACGCTCCACCGATTTCGGTCGCAAGCGCGTTGCCCTTTTCATCGTTGAGGTCGGCGATGACGACCTTTGCGCCGCCAGCGGCGAGTTGACGTGCACATGCTTCACCGATGCCCGAAGCGCCGCCGGTAACGATTGCTGAGATTCCATTGATTTCCATGGCTGCAGAGAATACGGGGAGCGGCTGCTCC
>CAFBNA010000027.1_pt1 | contig 15233 bp, 14 predicted proteins | sample 7269141 | NCBI WGS metagenome assembly CAFBNA01 (sample SAMEA6814080, study PRJEB35770) | uncultured Microthrixaceae bacterium | biome: Freshwater; feature: Freshwater reservoir; material: water | place: Czech Republic | collected 2017-05-23 | depth 30m m
AAGGCGGCCAAGGGTTCGAGCGTAGAGATCACCGTGTCAACTGGTCCGCCGGCTTCAACAACGACGACGACGGCTTCAACAACAACGACAACTCCAACGAACTAAATCGGCCGCGGCCTTCGGGTCGCGCCATTTCGGTTTTGCGTGTCGCTTAGTGGCCGCAGCGTTCGAGGAAGTTGCCCACGAGTTGATGTCCACCCGCGGTCAGAATTGATTCCGGGTGAAACTGCACGCCTTCAACATCGAACTCACGATGACGAAGACCCATCACGAGACCGTCTTGTGTTTGCGCGGTGATCTCAAGACAATCGGGAACGCTGTCGCGTTGCACAACGAGTGAGTGATAGCGCGTGGCTTCGAAGGGATCAGGAAGGCCGGCGAACACGCCTTTGCCTTCGTGAGAAATGAGCGAGGTCTTCCCGTGCATGAGTTGTGGCGCGCGCACAACATCGCCGCCGTAGACCTGACCGATGCACTGATGGCCGAGACACACGCCAAAGACCGGAACGCGACCGGCGAAGGTTGTGATGACGGCATTCGAGAGGCCAGCGTCTTCGGGGCGGCCAGGGCCGGGGCTGATGAGTACGCCGTCGGGGGCGAGTTCTTCGATCTGTTCGATGCTGAGCGCGTCGCTGCGATGCACGAGCGGATCGGCGCCAAGCTCGCCTAAATACTGGACGAGGTTGAAGACGAACGAGTCGTAGTTATCGAGGACAAGGATGCGGGCGGCCATCGCCGGAGGACCCTATCGGCCGAGACCGGTCGCGCCTGACGAGTTTCCTCTCGGCCGCTACGCTCGCCCCACTATGGCTACCGACAAGCGCCCCGCACCCTCACGTCGCACCGGCGGCCGCGTCACCCCAAAGGGTGGTCCGACCAAGAAGTCGACCGGCACCACTCACGAGGGCCCGGCGGCCTCAACCCGTTACACCCCGCGTTCGGGCACGACTCATGCTCCGAGCCCTGCATGGCTGCCCATCTTGATGATCGCTCTGTGCATCATCGGGCTGCTCGTGATCTTCTTCCACTATGTGGATCTGATCCTGCCTGGCGCCGTGAGCAACTGGTGGCTTCTGGGCGGTCTCGGATTCATCCTCGCGGGCATCATCGCCGCCACGCAGTACCGATAACGGTCTGCACAAAAAGGCCTGCTCACGGCCCCAAACTGCGGGTAAACAACTGGTGACCACTCCCATTGTTTTCCACAGTCTGTGGAGAACAAATTAGAGGTCGTCGATGGGCGTCATCATGACCATGTCATCCTGACAATGCCTTGGGGCTTCAGGTTCTTGGTCGGGGGCGATGGTCATCCGAACTTCGGTTCCGCAGATCTCGCAGCGGTAGGTGATCTTCACTTTCCGCAGTTCACCCACAGGGGGCGGCTCGGGGATGGGACGGGCCATTCCGCCCAACATCAGGACCCCGACACGAAGGATGAGCCAGGCCACAATGCCGGCGACGATCACCTTGAACGGCGAATATCCGCCCACGATGCACGCAGCGATACCGATGATGACCAGCCCGTCGATGACGGGGTGTTTGGGACGCCAACCGCCGGCGCGTTCGGTCTGTTCCTCGGTGGCCATGTGGAGAGGTTAGAGGCGTTCGATGATGGTGGCGTTGGCGAGGCCGCCGCCTTCGCACATTGTCTGCAATCCGTAGCGGCCGCCGGTGCGCTCGAGTTCGCACAAAAGCGTGCCGAGCAGACGTGTGCCGGAAGCGCCGAGCGGATGGCCAAGAGCGATGGCACCGCCGTTCACATTCACCTTGCTCATGTCGGCACCGAGCTCGCGCTGCCATGCAAGTACGACCGGTGCGAAGGCTTCATTGATTTCGATGAGGTCGATGTCGTCGAGTGACAGGCCGGACTTCTCGAGAATCTTCTGTGTTGCCGGAATGGGACCGGTGAGCATGATGCGTGGATCGACACCAGCAAGCGAGAAGGAATGAAAACGCGCACGTGGCGTGAGACCGAGTTTGGAAGCTGCAGCTTCACTCATAATGAGGGCCGCCGATGCACCATCGGTGATCTGCGATGAGTTGCCCGCAGTGATCACGCCGTCGGGAGTGAACGCTGGCTTCAGTGCTGCGAGTGACTCAGCAGTTGTTGTGTCGCGAATGCCTTCGTCGGTGCGCAACATGCCATCGGTGGAAATGATTTCGCCCGAGTCCTTGTCGCGACGGCGAACTTCAACCGGATGAATTTCGTGATCGAAGCGGCCTTCATCTCGAGCACGTGCAGCGCGCTGTTGTGATTCGGCGGAGAACACATCGAGTTCCTCGCGCGAAAGATTCCATTGTTCGGCGATCAGTTCAGCCGACAAACCCTGCGGAATGAGGCCGCCGGCGTCTTTGTAACGGGCGTCGACGCGAGGGCCGAACGGAAAGCCGACACCTTGACCAAACGAAGCGCCCATGGGCACCAAGCTCATGACCTCGACACCAGCGGCGATCACGATGTCGTGTACGCCGGCCATTACGCCTTGTGCAGCAAACGCGGCAGCTTGTTGTGAAGAACCGCACTGTCGATCGATCGTTGTTGCGGGAACGGTTTCGGGGAAGCCTGCAGCAAGTGCCGCGTTACGACCGATGTTCAGCGATTGCGCACCAACCTGCGACACGCAACCCATGAGCACGTCTTCAACAAGCGCAGGGTCGAGATCGTTTCGTTCGACGAGCGTCGAAAGCACCTCGCCGGCGAGGTCGGCGGGATGCCAACCGGACAGCGAACCGTTTCGCTTGCCGCCAGGGGTTCGAACAACATCGACGATGACTGCATCAGGCACGGTGGTCTCCCGGGTAAGAGGTGTCCCGGTCGGCCGACCGGACGGTTACAGCGTGCCAGCGTCGCGCTGAGCCTGCACCGGATTGTCATCTTCCCAGATCTCTTGGATCTCTTCGAGCGTGCGGCCCTTAGTTTCTGGGACGGTCCTCCAGATCCAGACATAGGCGATGACCGAGAAGGCACCGAACAAATAGAAGGTGGCGGAGTTGCCGATGGAGTCGATGAGGGTGAGGAAGAACTGGCTCACGAGCCAGGCCGAACCCCAGTTCACGGCGGTGGCGACAGCAACGGCACGGCCGCGAACTCGGTTGGGGAAGATCTCATTGATGACGGTCCAGACCACCGGGCCGAGCGAAAAGGCGAACGAGGCAATGAACACCACGAGGGCAACAAGGGTGATGAGGCCAGCGGTGGTGGGACCGCCGGCGCCGGCACCGCTGGTGTCGGCGTTGTCCATGAAGTGGAACGAAATGCCGACGGTGATGAGAGCTGATGACATGCCCACCAAACCAGCGAGCAACAGCGGGCGACGACCGAAACGGTCGACATACGCAACAGCAATAAACGTGGCGAGCACGTTGACGCCGCCGATGGCCCATGTTGTTGCCGCCGCTTGGTCCTGAGGAGTGGAGAACCCAGCCTGAGCGAAGATCTTGTTGGCGTAATAGATGATGGCGTTGATGCCCGTGATCTGTTGGAAAACCGCGAGACCGATACCGATCATGAGTGGCTTACGAAGCTTCTTGGAGAAGACTTCAGCCCACGTTGCTTTGTTGGCGTCGTCCTCTTGTGCAGCCTTTTCGATCTCTTCGATCTCAGCGTTGGCATCGACATCGGGACGAATCTTGTTGAGTGCCTTGATGGCATCGTCCCGACGACCAACCTTGACGAACCAGCGCGGTGAGTCAGGCATGGGGAGCATGACGATGAACAAAAGAATCGCGGGCACTGCCGAAACGCCGAGCATGACGCGCCACATATCGTTGTTAATGAGCGCTTGGTCGACGAGATAGGCGATGAAGATGCCGATGGTGATGGCCAGCTGATACATCGAGACGAATCGACCACGAAGACGTGTCGGTGCTTGTTCTGCCGCATAGAGCGGTGCAGCGACGGATGCAACGCCGACGCCGAAGCCGACAACAAGACGTCCAATGACAAGAACGGTGGTGCCGGGCGCGAGTGCTTCAAGCAGTGCGCCGAAGGTGAAAAGAATTGCGGCAAGAAGGATGGTGACGCGTCGACCGAGTTTGTCGGCCAGGACGCCAGCAACAAGGGCACCGACAAGCGCACCGAGGGTGACCCACGACGTGATGATTTGGATCATCGTCGTGCTGGCACCAAACGACTCCTGAATCCCGCCGAGGGCGCCGGAGATAACGCCTTGGTCGTAACCAAACAGAAGGCCCGCCATCATGATGACGGCGCCAACGAGCAGCAGCCAGATGCCTATCTTTGGTTTCTTGTTTGCAGGTCTTGTCGTTGTGGTGGTTACGTCGTCGCCCATGGTTCCCCCTCGATCGGTGGGGCAACGCTAGGCGTAGTTCCCGCGCTGGTGTCGGACTAACGGGGGGCTGGTTAGCGACTGTTCCACTGACAAACAGCGGGGGTGTCACGCTCCCAGCCAAGAATGCTGAGCGTCGCGGGATCAAGGATGAAACGCCGGCCTTCAACGGGTTCGAGTTCGCACCAGCGAGCGGTGAGCACCCGAAGGAAATGTCCGTGGGCGAAGACGATGACATTTCCAGAATTGGCACGAACTCGTTCGATCACGCGATCGGCGCGCGCAGCCACCTGCGCAATGGTTTCGCCATTGGGACAGGCCCCATTCCAGACGGTCCATCCAGGGAGAGTTTCTCGGATGGTTGGGGTGGTCACGCCTTCATAGTCGCCGTAGTCCCATTCGTGAAGGTCGTCATCGATCTCGGCCTGATCCCGCAGCCCCACAAGCTCGCAGGTCCGCTGGGCACGTTGCATGGGGCTGCACAGCACCAACGAGAAGTCGATGCCCGACAAGAGCGAGCCGGTCGCACGGGCTTGTTCTTCTCCTTCGGGGAGGAGAGGAAGGTCAGTTCGGCCAGTGTGCTGACCGCTCTTGCTCCACTCCGTTGCGCCGTGGCGAACGACATACAGCAACGGGTGATCAGCGACGGTGCTCACGAGTTTGTGTTGATCGGAGGTTCGCTCGGCCACCCGCCGTGGCTGCGCACAAGAGAGGAGGCATTGCTTGGGCCCCAAGAGCCCTGTTCGTAGCGTTCAACGGGTGGGTAATCGGTGAGAATTTGTTCGACGATTCGCCATGACTCAAGCACAGAGTCTTCACGTGCGAACAACGTTGGATCACCTTTCATCGCTTCTTCAATGAGAAGTTCGTAGGGCTCGGGTCCTGTGTCGCGTCGTTCATCGGGAGGTGGTGCGAGCGTGATCGCTTCAGGCATCATCGTTTCGCCTGGTTCTTTGTGCAGCCACGTAATCGCCGCAAAGTTTTCCGGCTTTGCTTCGATGCGAATCGAATTGTTGGGAACGTGATCGTGATGATCGATCCAGAGAGGTCGCGGCGGACTCTTGAATTCGATTGTCATTTCCGTGACCGTTTCCGCGAGTGCCTTGCCAGCTCGCAAGAAGAACGGAACACCGCTCCAGCGTGGTGAATCAATGTCGAGACGGAAAGCTGCATACGTCTCAGTGTCGGAGTCGGGCTTTACGCCAGGTACGTCGAGGTAACCGTTGTATTGGCCGCGAACGAAATGTTTCGGGTTGACAACGCGACACGCTTCAAGGACTTTGCCCTTCTCATCGCGCAGCGCTTTGGAATGTTCGTTGACGGGTTGTTCCATCGCGAGCAACGCGACCATTTGCAGCAAATGGTTTTGCATGACGTCGCGCATGGCGCCAACCGAGTCGTAGAACGAACCGCGATCTTCGACCCCAAACGCTTCTGCCATCGTGATCTTTACTGAAGACACAACGTTGCGATTCCACAGCGGTTCAACGATTGCATTTGCGAATCGAGTCACCAACAAACTGCGCAGCGCTTCTTTTCCGACGAAGTGATCGATGCGGAAGATTGCGGACTCAGAGAAATATTCGTGCAGCGTCGCGTTGAGGGCAACGGCGGAGTCATAATCACGACCAAATGGCTTTTCGATGATGAGTCGCGCGCCTTCGGCCATTCCGGCGTTGGCGATCCCGGTGGCAACTCTCGCGAATAACGACGGAGGAATCGCGAGGTGGAAGATCGGGTGGGTTGCGCCACCGGCTTTCTGGGCGAGTTCGACGAAGGTGGCTGGGTCGGCGTAGTCGCCGCTGACGTAGGTCATCTTTGAGGCGAGGCGGTCGAATGCGGCCTGGTCCCATTCCTCGCCGGCCTCGGCGATGGACTCACGGCAGCGGTTCCGAAGGTCGTCATCGGTCCAGGCATCAAGAGCGACCCCGATAACGGGTATGCCAAGGTGGCCGCGGCATTCAAGGCGATAAATGGCAGGGAAGAGCTTCTTCTTCGCCAAATCGCCTGAGGCTCCGAACATCACGAGCAGGTCGGAACGCGGGGCATCGGTTGGGGACTTCAGCGGCATGGGGTCTCCCTCGAGAAGCCGTGGTCGACGCTCAAACTACTCAGGACTTCGCCGACCCGGAGGCCCGACGGGGCCGGTGGTGTGACCGCGGTCATCGCCGACCCTTCGATCTTTGCGTTTTTCTTATGTGACTCGGATGTGAACAGGAGCGGTTTCGTCTTTCGGTCGTCGTTGCGCAGTCATAGGATCGACACCCGTGTCCACCGGGACACCTGGAGGTGGTGCGAAGTGCACGTCGTCGTTGTTGGATGCGGCCGAGTCGGTTCTGGTCTCGCCGCCACATTGGTCGAACAAGGCCACACCGTTTCGGTGATCGACCGAAAGGCAACGGCGTTCCGTCGTTTGCCCGAAAACTTCAGCGGAGACACCATCGTTGGTGTCGGGTTCGATCGCACACGTCTTCGTGCTGCCGGTATCGAACGGGCTGATGCACTTGCCGCTGTTACCAATGGCGACAACTCCAACATCCTTATTGCACGTACTGCTCGCGAGTTCTTCCATGTCGATCGCGTCGTCGCTCGTATTTACGATCAGCGCCGAGCTGCGATTTACGAACGCCTTGGTATTTCCACCGTCGCTACCGTTCAGTGGGCAATCGAACGAGTACTTCGTCGTATCCAGCCCGACACCGATGGTGTCGAATGGGTCGACCCCAGCGCTCGCGTCTGTCTCGTCGAACGCGTTGTTCCTGTTTCATGGGCCGGTCGTCCACTCATTGAACTTGAAGCCGAAGGCCGATCACGAGTCGTTGCCTTTACTCGCCTAGGTGTTGCGCAACTTGTAAGCCCGGCATTGCTTGCACAAGAAGGCGACATTGTGTGGGTCGCGATCGATGGAGATCACATCGGAGAGTTCGATCGACATCTTGCGGCAGCACCTACCCCAGGAGGTCATCACTGATGCGCGTCGTCATTGCAGGTGGCGGAAACGTTGGCACCTACATCGCCACCGAACTCCAGCAGGCAGGTCATGAAGTTCTTATCGTCGAAGTCGATCCCGCTCGTGTTGCTCAGGCCCAGGCCGATGGCGAACCCGCAGGCGTGAAGTGGCTTGTCGTCGACGGCTGTGAAGTTTCTGAATTTGCAAAGGCCGAGCCCGATCGTGCCGATGTTGTCGTTGCAGTTACCGGTGACGACGAAGACAACCTCGTAATCTCGCTACTCGCGAAGCAGGAATTCAGCGTGCCGCGTGTTGTGGCTCGTGTGAACAACCCGTCAAACGAGTGGATGTTCAACGCAAGCTGGGGCGTCGACGTTTCGGTTTCGACACCGCACATGCTCACTGCGCTCGTTGAAGAAGCGGTCACGGTTGGCTCGCTTGTTCGCATCATGACCTTCGAGAACGACGCAGCTCGTCTTTCCGAGATCCGTCTCGCCGATTCCTCGCCAGCCAATGGCGTCACAATCGCGAACCTCGGTCTTCCTCGCGAATCGACGATCGTTGCGGTCGTGCGCGAAGGCAAGGTCATCTTCCCCCGAGGCGATGTCACGCTCGGTGCCGGCGACGAGGTCCTGGTGCTGGCCATGGCCGATGGAGAAGACGCAATTCGCAAGGTTCTCGTCGGCTAAGTCCTTGCCAGTCACGGTCGGGTCGTCCCGACCATGACACGGGTGCCGTTTGCGGCAATACTGTTGAACCAGTGAGGGGAGTATCCCATCGCAGCGGTGTCGTCATCACGGCGCAACGGCTTTCGAGCCCGAGCTCCCGGTGCCGTTGGTTCATCTGAGTCGATATCGACTCGGCTGAGCGGGAGAGACCTCCGGTCGGTGAACCATTCCCGGTTCCCCAATCGTCCATGTGACAAGACCGGAGCCCCTTGATGATCCCAGAAACGACTCAGACGCAACAGACGGACTGGTGCTCGCTCCCGAGCAGCCAAGTCGCTGAACGACTTGGCGTTGATCCAAACGTTGGCCTGTCTGCAACAACTGTCGTAGATCGACAGACCACCGTTGGGCTCAATCGATTGTCCGAGCCGCCTCGTCGATCGAAACTCCGGGTCTTTCTTGATCAGTTCCGCACGGGAATCGTCTACGTGCTGGCCGGGGCTGGTCTACTCGCCGGCGTTCTTGGCGACATCAAAGATCTCGTCATCATCTTTGTCGTGCTGTTCGTCAATGCTGTTCTTGGCTACGCCCAGGAAGCGAAAGCATCAAACGCCTTGGCCGCGCTGGAACGGATGCTTGTCACCCGCGTTCGTGTTCGTCGCAACGGAATCACCGACGAAGTCGCGATGGACCAACTCGTTCCTGGCGACATTGTTCTTCTTGAAGCTGGTGACCGTGTCCCGGCTGATGGTCGCTTGCTGTTGGCTGCGAATCTTTCGGTCGACGAATCATCGTTGACTGGCGAATCGGTCCCCGTTGAAAAACGTTTCGATGCGCTGACCGACTCAAAGGGTCCAATCGGCGATCGAATCGGCATGGTCTTTATGAATACGACCGTCAGCCGTGGTCGGGCTGAAGTCGTTGTCACGAGCACGGGCATGGCAACCGAGATGGGCAAAGTCGCCGAGATGTTGGTGTCGGCCAAGCCATCGAAGACGCCGCTTGAACGGCAACTCAATGCGCTGAGCAAGACGCTGGCAATCATCGCCGGTGTTGCGGCAACGGTGGTGTTCGTTGTGCAGCTCATTGTTGGTGAATCATTCACCACCGCAATTCTCGGTGCAGTCGCGCTGGCCGTTGCTGCGATTCCCGAGGGACTTCCTGCCGTCGTCACGGTCACGCTCGCAATCGGCATCTCGAAGATGGCGAAAGAGAACGCCATCGTGAAGCGCTTGCACTCGGTCGAGACGTTGGGTTCGACATCGGTGATCTGTTCAGACAAGACCGGCACACTCACGCTGAACCAGATGACGGCGCACGAAGCGGTACGCGGCGGCGAGGTCTGGTTGGTAAGCGGTGGCGGCTACGGCACCGACGGAACTATTACGTCGTCGGGTGGCCATGTCGTTGGCTCCGATATTGCAGCACAAGCACTTCTGCCTGCCGTGTTGTGTTCCGATGCGGTACTTGTGGCTGAAGGCGAGAACGGACCTGGCATCATCGGCGACCCCACCGAAGCCGCACTGGTTGTGCTCGCAGCAAAGGCGGGGCTCAATGCGATTACCGAGCGAACTCGCCGGCCCCGGCTTGGAGAGGTGCCGTTCGACTCGGCCACGAAGTACATGGCCACCTTCCACCGGGTCGATCCGGCTGATGCGCAGAGCGACGTGCTGCTGTGCGTGAAGGGGGCACCCGACGTTGTGCTTGGGTTGTCGTCCGTGTTTCTCGGAGCCGATGGCAGTGAGCAATTGCTCACCGACTCCGAGCGCGGCTTCCGTCGTGCTGAGAACGATCGTCTCGCTTCTCAGGGAATGCGCGTTCTCGCGGTTGCCACTCGTCGACTTACCGCCGCCGAGGTTGTCGGCGCTGATGGAGCAATTGCCAGTCCTGAAGCGTGGATTGCCGATCTGCGGTTGGAACTCCTCGTCGGCATCGTCGACCCCGCTCGAACTGAAGCCCGCGACGCAATTGCGCTCTGTCATCGAGCTGGTATCGACGTGAAGATGATCACCGGCGACCACGCAGTCACTGCTGGTGCAATTGCTGCGCAGCTTGGGATTCAAGGCGAAGTCGTGACGGGCGATGATCTCGATGCGATGTCCGACGAGGAACTCGCCGAACGGATCGGTGCAATCGCGGTGTGTGCGCGCGTCTCGCCTGAGCACAAAGTTCGGGTCGTCGAAGCATTGCGTTCGAATGGCGAAATTGTTGCCATGACAGGCGACGGCGTGAACGATGCTGCAGCTCTTCGCCGTGCCGATATTGGTGTGGCCATGGGTATTACGGGCACGGAAGTCACCAAAGAAGCCGGCGACATGGTGCTGGCCGACGACAACTTCGCAACCATCGTTGAAGCGGTGCGTGGTGGTCGTGCGGTGTACGACAACATTTTGAAATTCGTTCGCTTTCAGGTCGCCACAGCTGTTGGTGCGATTTCCACCATCCTCGGTGCATCGATTCTTGGCCAACCCGTGCCGTTCACGCCGTTGCAGGTTTTGTGGGTGAATCTGATCGCCGATGGACCGACGGCGATCACTCTTGGTGTTGACGAGCCAGCTCCAGGTTTGATGCAGCGAGATCCGGTTCCGGCGGGTTCACCTATCTTGAGCCGCAAACGCATGATGCAGGTCGTGTTGCAGGGTGGTGTCACTGCCGTCGGCGTTCTGGCGGTCTACTGGTACGCCATCCAGAACTACGACTCCGACATTCCGGCCGGTGAAGCTCCGATCGTGGCAATGACGATGGCGTTTACGGCATTCGTTTACGCACAGCTCGTGAATGTCTTTAATGCCCGATCCGAAACTGCAACTGTGTTTTCGAAGTACACATTCTCCAACTGGAAGCTTTGGGCTTCGGTCGTCTTCGTCTTTGCAATGCAGATTCTCCTGACGGTTGTCGAGCCGTTGAAGAAACTGTTCGACGTCTCTTCGCTGACTCCAGCGCAATGGGGGCTGTGCCTACTTCCGCCGTTGGCACTTCTCATCGCAGTTGAACTTTGGAAGATTGTCGCTCGGAGCCGGGCGAGTTCGGCTGAATCGGCGAGCGTCGAGCAATGACCAAGTCGTCGCATCACGGGCCTCGTGAGCGGCTCGAAAAACTTGAACAGGCTGCAATCGAGGCGGAGTTTGAAACCGGTCGCCAAGAGGAGACAGTCGCTGAGGCCAAGCGACACATCCTCGTGCGCATTGGTCGCGTCACCCTCGGCATTGTTGTGCTGTTTGCCGGGCTCTTGATGCTTCCGTTGCCAGGTCCCGGTCTGGTCACCATCGCGGCTGGTCTCGCGTTGTTGGCGTCAGATGTTCCCTACGCCCGCAAACTCCTCGAAAATGTGCGCAAACGGTTGCCTGCCGATTCCGAAGGCAACGTTTCTCGCCCAGTGGTCATTGGGGGACTCGTGGTCAGTGTGATCACGATCAGTTGCAGCATGTGGTGGACCTTCTTCCGCTAGCGAGTGCGGAAAAGGTCTTAGGGAACGACGCTTGCCCACGCCTCGAGGAGCGTCGCATCGCCCGCCGTGTTGAGACCATCGGTTGTGATGGGAACACGATTCCAGGCCCACGCGTAGAGCGGAGACGCAGGCCCACGAACCGCGATGTCGCCCTTTGCGTGTTCACGAATCGTGGTGGGGTGACCGCTGACAAAGGTCGTGAGCCATTCACCCGTTGCATCGGTGCAGTGGAGGTGGAAGCTCGAAGACAGCTCCGGGTTTTTCACCGCGGAAAGGATGGGCATCAACACGGTGAGGAGTTCATCGATGCCGTCTACTGCGGATGCGTCGTCGAAAGTGTCAATCGCGTTACCTGCCGCGTTCTGTGCGTCCCAACGATGGATCTCGACCTCATGGGCCATTCGTCGTTGCCAAAAACTATTGGTGAAGTTTTCACCGCTGAAATTCCACGAAGGGCCATCGGGATCGCATGTGGAAAGCGTGGCGCAGATCGTTTCAAGGATCTCGTCGAAAGCATCGAAGATGGTCTCGTCTCGGGGAAGGCTTACAAAAGCGTCCTCAGCCGGAGGCGTCATCATCCCGTCGGCGACGCAGAGATTGGTCCGTTGCAGCACCTTGCCGGTGTGACCGAGAAGACGGCCAACGGTCCAGCCCGGGCAATGCTCGACGGGTGCCTCAAGGCCAGCAGTGCGGGCGGCTGCGGAAAGGCGCATGCCTTCAGTGCGGAGAGTTGCGATGTGATCCATCGCGTTGTTCTACACGGTGCGAGGCCTACTGGCTCTCGTTCTTGCTCTTGGGCCGAACCGAATCTCGCTAATGCCGATACCGTCACCCCTATGACAACTGGCGGCGAACCGATCGGCGAAAAGCCCCGAAGCCCGTTGTGTCCGCATGTCATCAAGCGGCCTGTGATGACACAGGTCTGGCGCGACGTCACGTTTGCGCACTGGCCCGTGCCCATTGCTGCAGTCGAGGCTCTTCTTCCTCCGGGTCTTGATGCGGACACATTTCATGGCCAGGCGTGGGTGTCACTTGTGGGATTCGAAATGGACGCGTTGCGGTTGCGCGGACTTCCCGCAATTCCAACGACACACCAGTTTCTCGAGTTCAACGTTCGTACCTACGTCGTGGGTCCCGAAGGTCCAGGCGTGTGGTTCTGTTCGCTCGATGTCGCGCAGTGGCTTCCCGCATTGGTCGCGCGCATTGGATTCGCACTTCCATATGACAAGGGTGCGGTTGAAGTGAGTCACGACCGCTCGCGAATTGTGTGGACAGTTGATCGAGCATGGCCCGAGCGTGCACAGGGAAGTCTTGCTGTCTCAGTCGAAACTGATGACGTCGCGGCTGTTACTGATGATGCACTTGCAACGTTCCTGACCGCGCGCTGGCGCTTGTATGCCAAGACCCGTGGTGGTCGTTTAGTGACCGCACCGGTTGAGCATGAACCGTGGCCGCTTACGTCGGCTCGTTTCATTGGGGCCGATACGGGTCTCGCTTCGATTGCAGGATTCGATGTGCAAGGTGATCCGATCGTTCATCACGCTTCTGCTGTTCGAGTTCGCGTTGGTCTTCCGAAGCTGCTTCCGCTTCGACGAGCCCGAGGTCCTGTCACGGTGTGGTTCGACGAAGATTGTGGCGTGTGTTCGGCCTCGGTTCGTTGGCTGATGAAGCGCACTGATTCCTCGGTGACGTTCCGACCCAACCGAGAACTCGATGACACCGCCCTTCTGAGCGCCTCGGCCGATGCCATCGTCGTGACTGCTTCGGGGGAGTCGTGGACGGCAATTGAGGCAGTAGCCACGATTCTCGATCGGTCGGGCTGGTTGGGTCGAGTGGGGGCCTTTGGTCTGCGATTGCCAGGGATTCACGCTGTGGCGGGACTGGTCTATCGATGGGTGGCGGCGAACCGGGCTCGGCTTTCGGCCCGCTTGGGACTTGCCTCAGGTTGCGATCTCCCGAAAAGTACCTCTTGACAAAGTAACTTTCAGCAAAGCAATATGAGGGAGTCCGCAGAACGCCCAAGAGGCACCGCAGGAGGAACCCCATGACGCCAACGCAGAAGGCCGCCGCAAACAGTGATGTCACGCCGGCCGAAGAAGATCTTCCGAACATGATTTCGGTCGATGACCACGTCATGGAGCCCAAGGAACTCTGGCAGGAGCAACTGCCGGCGTCGCTGCGTGAACGCGGCCCTCGCACCGTGCGCGAGAAGGTCAAGCTTTCGTTCAAGGGTGGCCACTATGGCTTCGAACGCAATGCCGAAGACGGCCAATGGTGCGATGTTTGGTTGTTCGACGATCTCGTCACGCCCACCGGTCTGCTCCACGCTCCTGCGGGCGTGCCGCGCGACGAACAGCGCAACATTCCTGCGGTCTACGAAGATTTTCGCGACGGAACCTGGGATCAAACCGCACGCCTTGCCGACATGGACCTCAATCACGTCGATGCAGCTATCAACTACCCAAACATTTTTCCGCGCTTTGCCGGTCAAGGTTTCCTTGAGCGCTCCGACAAAGACCTCGCGCTCACTTGTTTGCGTATTTACAACGACTGGATGATTGACGACTGGTGCGCCGGTGCCGGCAAGGGTCGACTCATTCCGCTCACACTTGTTCCGCTTTGGGACCCTCACCTTGCCGCCGAAGAAGTTCGCCGTTGTGCCGCCAAGGGCAGTTACGCAATTGCGTTTAGTGAAAACGTCGCAAAGCTCGGACAGCCCTCGCTCTATACCGGAGCATGGGATGTCCTGTGGGAGGCATGTCAGGAAACCGATACCAGTGTGTCGATGCACATTGGGTCGTCGTCCTCGATGCCGACGACCTCTGATGACGCACCGCTGGCAACGTCAATGTCGATGTATGCACAAAACGCGCAAGGTTCACTGTGTGATTGGGTGTTCTCGGGTTCTCTTGAACGATTCCCCGACCTCACGATTGCCTACGCCGAAAGCCAAGTGGGCTGGATGCCGTTCCAGCTTGAGCGCATGGACGCGGTGTGGCGAGACGGACGTGGCGATGTTGACAACGTAAAAACACTGCCCAGTGAACAGGTCAAGGGACGCGTCTATGGCTGCGTGTTCGATGATCTTCACGGATTAATCAATCGAGATGCAGTTGGAACCGATCACATCTTGTGGGAAACCGACTATCCACATTCAGACGGAACGTTCCCTCACTCTCGAAAGATCGCACACGAGTTGTTCACCGCTGCGGGCATGAACGCGCAAGAGTGCCGGATGGTGTTGCGTTCGAACGCAGTGAAGGCGTACGGCCTTGATCGCTTTGGCGTGAAGCCCTAGTGGCTGAGCAATTCTCTGGCACCGACGGGCTTCTTGGTCACGTCGTCCGTCTCAACGTGGCGGTCGATCGTGTGCTGAACGAGACCGTTGGTGCGTCGGGTATTTCTGTCGCCGACTACCTCGTGCTTGGTGTTGTTCGGCGATCGCCGGATCACCGCAGTGCCCCGACTGCTATTTGTGAGGTGCTCGGTCGCACCACCGGCGGAATGTCGCTCACGCTCGATCGCCTTGAGAGCGCCGGCCTCGTTCGGCGCCTGCCTGATCCAGGCGATCGCCGCCGGGTGGTTGTCGAAGCAACGACGACGGGGATCGACCTTGCCAAGCGGGTAAACGCTGATCTGCACGCGTGGGAAGACTCCCTTGGTCTCTCTGACGATGAGCGGGCCACTCTCGCCCGGGTAATCGGACGCCTCACTGAAGCCATCGACGACGCTTCTGATCACATCGCAGCCGCTGTTTCCTAGAGGCTGATCCTGCGGGCATTCGGGTCTTGAGGGCTTGCCCTGCTAGAAAAACAGGGCTCCCGCCTCTGGACAAGGTCCATTGCTGGTGGGGCTTCATCACCTAGTCGGGTGATGAT
>CAFBNA010000029.1_pt1 | contig 15077 bp, 11 predicted proteins | sample 7269141 | NCBI WGS metagenome assembly CAFBNA01 (sample SAMEA6814080, study PRJEB35770) | uncultured Microthrixaceae bacterium | biome: Freshwater; feature: Freshwater reservoir; material: water | place: Czech Republic | collected 2017-05-23 | depth 30m m
ATGGCCAGCGCCGATGACCGACCCGCTTGACGCCACTGATGCGCGGGTGATCGCCGACATCGCCCGTCGTGCTCCCGACGCTTTTGGTTCTTCGTTCGATGGTTTGTGGGCGACAACTCGTGATGGCGCATTGAAACGACTGCATCAGTTTGTCGACGAGGTGTTGCCGCTCTTTGGCCCGCATGAAGATGCGGTTCTGTCCTCGGAATGGAAACTGGCTCATTCGATGCTGAGTCCGTATCTCAACATCGGTTTGCTTCATCCGCGCGAAGTTGTCGACGCAGCGCATAAGGCGTTTAACGAGGGACGGATTCCGATTGCGTCTGCCGAGGGATTCATCAGGCAAATCATCGGGTGGCGTGAATATGTCTGGGGCCTCTACTGGTTATGGATGCCGGACTACCGGGAATTGAACGCATTGAATGCAGATGCACCATTGCCAGCATCGTTCACGGGCGGCGAAACGCACATGGCATGCGTTTCGCACACGGTCCATGCGATCGATGAACGGGCATGGGCGCATCACATTGAACGTTTAATGGTTTTGGGAAACCTCTCTCTCACGTCAGGTGTTCGTCCTGGCGCGCTTGTGGACTGGATGTGGAAGTCATTTATTGATGGTGCCGAATGGGTGATGCTCCCGAACGTCATCGGTATGGCGCTTTATGCCGATGGCGGACGGATGTCAACGAAGCCCTATGCCTCTGGCGGTGCGTACATCAACAAGATGAGCGATCACTGTGGTGATTGTCGCTACGACCCGAAGAAGCGGATCGGTGAGCACGCATGTCCATTCACCACCCTCTATTGGGACTTCCTTGCGCGAAACGAGCCAGCCCTCCGATCGAATCATCGACTCGGCAACCAACTGGGCTCAATGCGCAAGCTCAAAGACCTTGACGCAGTGAGAGAACGAGCAGTGGAAGTACGGGCTCGCCTTATCGACGGTTCCCTCTAACCGCGAGAACGGACTTAGTTCGCTGAAGCGACTTCGTAGCCAGCTTCATCGACTGCGGCTCGTACATCGGCTTCGGTGATTTCGCCAACAACGGTGACGGTCTTTGCGTCAATGTCGACAAGTGCGCTTTCGACGCCTTCGAGAGGTGTGAGTTCTCCTTCAATCGCGTTCTTGCAATGGCCGCAAGAGATGCCAGGAACCGAATAGGTACGGGTTGTCATGTTCAGTCCTTTGTGGGGGAGTTGCGGCGAACGCCTTTGAATCTACGCAGTCGAAGAGAATTCGTAACGACGAAGACCGACGAGAAACCCATTGTGCCGGCGGCAATCATGGGATTGAGCACCCCGAATGCAGCGAGGGGGATCGCCGCCACGTTGTAGGCGAAGGCCCAGAACAGGTTTCCCTTAATGGTTGCGAGTGTGCGTCGTGAAAGTGCGATGGCATCGGCCGCAGCTCGTAAGTCACCACTGACGATGGTGAGGTCGCTGGCTTCGATAGCAACATCGGTTCCGGTCCCAATGGCGATGCCGAGATCTGCTTGTGCGAGGGCTGGAGCATCGTTGATGCCATCGCCAACCATCGCCACCATGTGCCCTTCTTCCTGCAGCCGACGAACCTCTGCGACCTTGTCGGCGGGAAGTACTTCGGCAACGACGCGGTCGACGCCGACTTCTGCGCCGATGGTTTCTGCCGTGCGCCGGTTGTCGCCGGTAAGCAGCACGACCTCAAGCCCCAGCGAGTGAAAATCGGCAACTGCCTCGGCGCTCGTTGACTTGAGTCGATCGGCAACAACGAGAACGACATGAGCGGTGAGTGGATCGCCAGCGTGGTCGGCCCAACCCGCGATGACGGCCGTGCGCCCCGCGTGTTCAGCATCGATGCGGGCTTGGTCAAGGTCGGGATCGATGGTGGTGAACAACGATGGTCGACCGACTCCGACGTTCCAGACGACTCCTGAATCGGATGTCACCTTTGCGATGACGCCGCGGCCAGGAAGATTCTCGAAACCGCTCACGGTGGTGGACATTGCGTCGCCGGGACGTCGGGAATCAGCACCAGCCACGATGGCAGCGGCAATGGGATGTTCTGATCGGGCCTCTACCGCTGCTGCCAGTCGGAGAGCGGCGTCGGCGTTTGCGCCCGCGCGAGTTACGACGTCGACCAATTCCATATGGCCTTCAGTGAGCGTGCCGGTTTTGTCGAGCACCGCAACGTCGACACGTCGTGTTTGTTCGAGAACCTCGCCGCCTTTGATGATGATGCCCAACTGCGCACCGCGACCAGTGCCGACCATGATTGCGGTTGGCGTTGCGAGTCCCAGCGCGCAGGGGCAAGCGATGATGAGAACAGCAACCGCAGCAGAGAACGTGTCTTGTGCGGAATGCCCGGTGACAGTCCAACCGATGATGGTGGCGACCGCGATACCGAACACGATGGGGACAAACACGCCAGCGACGCGATCAGCGAGCCGCTGAATCGGAGCTCGGGAACCTTGAGCGTCTTCAACGAGTTGCACAATCTGGGCGAGCGCAGTGTCGTTGCCGATACGAGTTGCTTGAACAACAAGGTGGCCGTTGGCATTGACAGTTGCGCCGACAACGTCATCGCCGGGACCAACCTCAACGGGAACTGGTTCGCCCGTGATCATCGACATATCGATTGCGGAATGGCCGTCGACGACGACGCCGTCGGTTGCGATCTTCTCGCCAGGACGAACAACAAACCGAACCCCAACAACAAGTTCCTCAAGCGCAATCTCGGTGCCGTCTTCAAGGCGTGCGGTCTTTACGCCGAGTTCCGCCAGTTTGCGCAGTGCGTCGCCAGAACGCTGGCGTGCTCTTGCTTCGAACCATTTACCTAAGAGGATCAGCGCAATGATGACGCCCGCAGTTTCGAAATAGACATGCGCGGTGTCGCTGTTTGTTGACATGCCCGCCATGCCACTCATAGACGTCGAGCTTTCGTCTGCAGCATGCAGGAAGAACAAGGCGACGGTTGACCATGTCCAGGCGGCGAGTGTTCCCATTGAAACCAACGTGTCCATGGTTGCGGTGCCATGACGAAGGTTGATGAGCGCTGCTCGGTGGAATCCCCAGCCGCAATAGAAAACGACTGGCGAGCTGAGGGTGAAGGCAACCCATTGCCAATTGGTGAACATGAATGCCGGCACCATTGAAATGAGCACGGTTGGCACAGTGAGCACCACGGCAACAAGCAAGCGAATGCCAAGGGTGTGGGCATACTCGGCTTCGGCTTCTTCGCGTCGGTCGATTTCGGGCACGTGGTAGCCGAGCGATTCAATTTTTGCGGCGAACTCGACTCGACCAGTGACCGAGGGGTCAAAGTGCACCGTTGCTCGCGCCGCTGCCAGATTTACGTCGGCTTGGGAAACACCGTCGATCTTGTTCAGCCCTTTGCCGATTCGAGTGGCACACGCCGCGCACGTCATTCCCTCGATCGGAAGATCGATGCGCTCAAGCGGAGAGGCGTTTGTCGGACTGGCCATCCCCCCACGATACGGCCGGCCATTCATTGTGGCTCAGCGGGCTGGGCGCACCATGCTCACAATCGTCCCGCTCGGCGATATCTCTGTGAGGGTTCGGTCGTAGCGATAGCCCTCTGGATGGCGAAATTTCGCAAGCGCGTTCGGGTCATCGGCACCGGTCTCGAGAATGAATCGCACGAGGGCGCCCTTGAGCAACTTGTTCCAGTGGTTGACCGTCGTGAAGGCGCGCTCGCCTTTGATTGGTTTGTCCTCATCAAGAAACTTGACCGAGAAGACTGCGCTCGGCTTTGTCGACATATGAACTGGCGAGAAGGGCGCCCATGCGTTGTCATGCTCCTTGGGCAACAGGTTCCAAACGACCGTGCCGCTCACTGTCGATGCCAACGCGGTGGTCACCGGTTCGCGCCACCACGTCGAAAGCTTTCCGACCGGGGCGAGGGTGGCCCCCATCTTCAACTTGTAATCGGGGATCATGTCGTCAGGGCGGACAACCCCCCACAGCCCACTAAAGATCAAGACCTGTTTGTTGAGTCGCTTCCGATCTCGAACTGAAAGCGATGCGACATCAAGAGCGTCATAAAGCACGCCGGTATAGCGCTCGATTGCGAGCATTGTCGGCGATGTCAGCACGTAGAGATTCGCGCTCGTCGCCGCAGCAAGTGCTTTGTCCTTGACGCCGAGCAACTTCGCGCGTCCCGGTTCTTTCCCTTTCATCGCCGCGCCGAGTGCAGCGCGAAGGGTGGCGCGGTGCTCTTCGAGTTCGGGGAACGAAAGGTTGGCGATTCGGAGCGCTTTGCCTGTTCCGCCATCGGCTTTACCTTCGGACGGGGGGAGCAGAATCACCGGTGCAGTCGCCATGTCTCCATCCTGCCCGACGGGGAACCAAGCATGAACGACAGGCGAATTCACGCTGCTTTGGGAATCCAATGGGGAACTTTCGGACCCCAGATGGTAGAAAGGGTCCTCTCAAGTCGACCAATGGTCGGCGTTGATATCTCGAGGAGGTGACCCACATGCCAGCTAGCGAGCCCCCAAGTACGCGCTTTCCGTCGTGTGTCGCCTTCTCTATGTCTCTGTAGTAGCCCACGTAAGTCGTGGGTCGCGAGGTGGAGATGGCGTAGTCCGTCCACTTTCCACTAACGGAGATCGTCATGCCGCAGACACTCAATGCCCCGCGTGCGATAGCGCAACGCCGCAAGCAACGAACAAAGCGCCTTCTTGCCCTTGAGGCAGTTGCCGAGTCCCTTCTCTCTGTGTCGGGACTCACCGGCGCGCCAGTCGTCCATTCATCTGGCATCGAAGTGGGACGACTTGTTGATCTCGTTGTTCGTTGGGAAGGCGAGCCGTATCCGCCGCTCACCGGTCTTGTTGTTCGTGTTGGTCGTCAGCTCACGTGGGTATCAGCCGACAAGATCGGCGAACTCGAACAGCGTCGCATCGTGCTGCGTTCAGCAAAGGTTGACCTTCGAGAATTCGCTCGACGCGACAACGAAGTGAAACTGGTCGACGACGTGATCGATCATCAGATGGTCGATGTCGACGGTGTGCGCGTCTTCCGTGCCGCGGATCTCTTCCTTGCTCGCGTTGGTGGTGGCTATCGATTGGTGGGGGCGGACGTCGGGTTCTCGACCTTGGTGCGTCGACTTGGTCCTGCGCGTTGGCGAGTGCGTCCCCATCCCGATCGGGTCATTGACTGGGCTGCGATTCAGCCGTTCTCCGATCCCGGAGAACCCGTGCGTTTGAGTCGCGCCAACAGCGAGCTCCGACGACTTCGCCCTGGCGAACTCGCTGACCTTCTTGAAGAACTCGGTCGATCGCAGCGTCAGGAACTTCTTGCTGCGCTCGATGCAGAGACGGCTGCCGACGCACTCGAGGAAATGGAACCCGATGAACTCGCGGTTCTTCTTCGCGATGCCGACCCCGAACAAGCTGCGTCGTTGCTGGCCGAGATGGAGCCCGACGAAGCGGCCGAGGCGCTCCGAGATCTTGATGACGAAACTCGTGAGGAACTTCTGGCGGTAATGGATCAAGAAGACGCCGAAGTCCTCGTTCGATTGGTTGGTTACGACGAAGAAACCGCCGGCGGTCTGATGACAACTGCGCTGTTTATGTTCGACGCCGATCTCACTGTTGCTGACGCCCGCGAGCGCCTTGAGGAAGCAGAAGACATCGCTCGACTCGAATCAGTTCTGGTTCTTGACGGTGACGGAACGCTGCTCGATGACATCTTGATGATTGACCTCTTCATGGCAAGCCCCGACGACACACTTCGTTCGCTTATTGGCTCGCCGTGGCCGGTGACTGTCACAGTTGAAGCGCCCATCGAAGACGTCATCGAATCGTTCGTGGAGAATCGCGGCTCGTCGATCGTTGTTGTCGACGAGCACAGCCGTCCCATCGGTCGAATCCTCGCTGACGATGTTGTTGATGCGCTTATTCCGCAGCACGAGTCCAATCGTCGACCCTTCACTCGATTGCTCGCTTGAGCTGAGTTGTCATGACCGAGCCGATCAACGACCCCGCGAAGTCGACTGGAGCGCGACCTCCCGCGCCCAAGCGCCGTCGACGCTGGATGATTTGGCTGGCAGTTCTTGGTCCCGGACTTATTGCTGCCAATGCAGGCAACGACGCAGGCGGTATCGCCACCTACGCATCGGCCGGTTCTGAATTTGGGTACCGAACGCTCTTTGTGATGCTTTTGGTCACGATTGCGTTGGTCATTGTGCAGGAAATGTCAGCGCGTCTTGGTGCGCACACCGGCGAAGGGCTGATGTCGCTCATTCGAGAGCAGTTCCCACTTCGTGCATCAGTATTCGCCATTGTCTGTTTGCTCATCGCAAATCTCGGTCTCGTCGTCTCGGAGTTCGCGGGTATTGGTGCAGCATTCGAACTCTTCGGCGTCTCGCGCTATATCTCGATTCCGATTGGCGCTGTTGCCATCTGGGCTGTAGTTGTTTTCGGAAACTACCGATACGCCGAGAGGGTCTTCTTGCTTCTCGGTCTCGCGTTCATCACCTACCCGATCGCGGCGATTCTCGGAAAGCCGGATTGGGGCGAGGTCGCAAGCAACACCTTTATTCCGCACCTGCTTGGAACGAAGGAGTTTCTCTTCTTGGTTGTCGCGCTTATTGGTACGACCATCACTCCGTACATGCAGCTCTATCAAGCAGCGGCAGTGGCCGATAGCGGCAGTGGGCCAGAGGAGTATCGGATGGTGCGGATCGACACCATTACTGGTGCCGTGTTCGCCAACGTCATTTCGATGGCGATCATCATTGCCACAGCAGCGGCAATTGGTGGCTCTGGTCCGCTGGAATCTGCCAAGGAAGCCGCCCAAGCGCTTGAACCCGTTGCTGGTTCGGCCGCGCAAATCCTCTTTGGCATCGGCCTCCTTGGCGCTTCGGCGCTTGCGGCAGCGGTGGTGCCGTTGGCGACCTCGTATGCCGTCGCCGAAGCGGTCGGTGTTGAACGATCGGTATCAAAGACCTTTCGTGAAGCACCGCTCTTTATGGGACTGTTCACCGCACTCATCGTGATCGGCGCGTTGGTCGCGCTTTTGCCGGGCAATCTCATTTCATTGCTGATCAACATGCAGGTGGTCAACGGTCTGATCACACCAATCATTCTGATTTTCATTTTGATCTTGGCGAACCGCCGATCTGTTCTCGGTAATGCGGCAAACGGTCCCAAGTTCAAAGCTGCTGCGCTCGTTTGCGTTGTCGTGATCGCGATTCTCGCGGTGGTCGTGCTTGTGCAAACTGTCGCTGGATGGATTGGGTTCTCGTAGTGGACTATTTACGAATCTGGGCCGACGCAGATGGTGAGAGTCACTTTGAAGAGGTGACGCTTGATCGAGTGGTGAATCCTGCCGAACACGGAGTCGCCGAACTTTGGGTGTCGCCGGGAGTCGATGTCAGTCGAGTGCAGTTCCTCACTGTGCAGGCGCTTGATCAGGTGCCTGCATCACACAACGCGCCTCGGCGTCAGTTCGTCGTGTTTCTCGATGGTTGGGTTCGCATCACCGCGAGCGACGGTGAAACTCGAACGTTGCCCGCAGGCAGTGTTGTTCTCGCCGAAGACGAACATGGCAAAGGCCATGTCACTGAACTCGAACCTGGTGTTAGGCGAGTACTGCAGATTCCGCTGGATTGATCAGAAGGCCGCGTAGCAGCGAGATCAGGAGTGCGTTGTAGGTCTCGGCCGGATCGGCGAATGCACACATTCCAAGAAGCTCAAGCGCGACAGCGCCATGACAACTTGCCCAAATCTCTTGCGCGACTAGTGCAGGATCGGCGGGGAGAAAATGTTGGGTATCGATTGCACGCTGCACTGCACTGCTCAATTCATCGAATGAGTGAGCCGCGGCCAGGAACGATTCGTCAGAGGCCTCGAAACCGGGAACCACGCGAAGAAACATGACTGCATAGGTGTCGGGGTTCTTGAGAGCGAAGAGTCGGTACGCCCGTGCCATCTCTTGGATCGCAAGAACGGGATGGTTGGACGTTGTTGATGCTCGGAGTGTTTCGGCGAACTCGGTGAATCCGTGTTCGAACACAGCATCGAAGACTCCGTGCATGTCGCCGAAGTGGTTGTAGATGCTCATGGGGGCAACACCGGCTTCAGCGGCCAGGCGGCGAACCGTCACTGAGTCGGGGCCATCAGACCCAATGATCCGGAGCGCGGCCTTAACGACCGAATCGGTGACTTCCAGCGAAGGGGTGCGGTGGCGCAGGGGCGCTGCGTTCGAGCGTTTTGCCGTGGCCATAGTTCAACTATAGGTCAATGTTCCACTTTTGTGGATCATTGTTCTATAGTTCTGCTCTTCACCCGTTCTGCCCTGGAGTTACTGATGGATGCTGCAACCGCCTACCGCCGCCGTTGGTGGATTCTCGTTGTCCTCGCGCTCAGTGTGTTTCTCGTTGTCGTCGATAACACAATCGTGAACGTTGCACTCCCGACCCTGAGTCGGGATCTCAAGGCGTCCACGACAGAGCTCCAGTGGATCGTCGACTCCTACAGCTTGGTCTTCGCCGGCTTACTTCTTGCTGCAGGTGGACTTGGCGATCGCCTTGGCCGAAAAGGTGCGATGCAGATCGGGCTCATCATCTTCGCGGCGATGTCCGTTCTTGGAGCGTTCTCAAGTAGTTCCGGGCAACTCATCGCTGCCCGTGCGGCGATGGGTGTCGGCGCGGCGCTGGTGTTTCCTGCGACGCTGGCGATTCTTACCAACGTCTTCACCGATCCGACCGAGCGCGCGAAAGCGATCGGAGCTTGGTCAGCGGTCTCCGGCATGGCAGTCGCGTTCGGACCCGTCACCGGCGGCATCTTGCTTGAACATTTTTGGTGGGGATCGATCTTCCTCGTGAACGTGCCGATTGTCGCGGTTGCGTTGATTGCCGGCTGGTTTCTTGTGCCGTCCTCGAAGGATCCAGAGGCCGGTGTGTTCGACGCAATCGGCACGGTCACATCAATCCTTGCGATCGGACTTCTCGTTTACACCGTGATTGAAGGACCGCACGCCGGTTGGGCTTCGTTCAGAACCATCGGTGGATTCATCGGTTCGGCGGCGTTGCTCGCGTTCTTCGTTTGGTACGAACTGCGACGGGAACACCCATTGCTCGACGTTCGCGTTTTCCGAATTGCCCGCTTTAGTGCAGCAGCAGGTTCGATTGCTGTTGCCTTCTTCACGCTCTTCGGTTTCATCTTCATCGTCACGCAGTACTTCCAATTCGTGCGCGGTTACTCAACGTTGTCGGCGGGCCTTCACACACTGCCGTTCGCAATCTTCGCCGCGATCACCGCACCCAACGCCGCTCGCTTTGCACTCAAGTTTGGACCGCGCCGGGTCGTTGGCACTGGGCTGCTCACAATGATGATTGGTTTCATCATCATTGGTTTTTGTGATGCAGACACCGCGTACTTCGGGCCGGTCGTTATTTCGATGGCGTTTATTGCCACCGGGCTTTCGCTCGTGACGTCACCATCGACTGCAGCAGTCATGTCCTCGCTACCGAAGGAGAAGGCTGGTGCGGGCGCAGCGGTGAACGACACGACGCGTGAAGTTGGTGGAACGCTCGGGGTGGCGGTTGTCGGAAGTGTGTTCGCTTCGGTCTATGCGCCAAAGATCGGCGAGTTCCTCACGAAGTTCCCGCAGGTTCCCGCCGATGCTGTTGCCGCCGCCAAGGCATCGATGGCTGCGGCAATCATCGTGGCGTCGCAAGCTCCTGACGAGGTGAAGCAGGTGTTCCAAACGGCTGCATCCGATGCCTTCATGCAAGGGATGCATCTCGCCTGTTTCGTATGCGCCGGCGTGGCCCTCGTTGGATCGATCGCCGCGTTCACCTTTTTGCCCGATCTCGAGTCACAAGAAGCGCCTCATCCTGGCGAGTGGCCCGAGCTCGAAGACGCCTGAGCAGGGATTGGGGCCGGGGACCGCACCAAACCCTGTTCTTTCGGGGCATGACGCTTGTCACTTCCGAATAGGGACAGTAACGTCGTTTCCTGTCGTCGCTTCGGTGGCGGCTCCGGGGGAAGTCGAAATGACCGACCCTGCATTCGTTCGAGTGCGCTGTAGTACCGGTTCTACTTGCTGTACCGAGTGAACCATCCGACGTTCGTCGGGATTCCAGTCATCTACAAAGGGGAAATCAGTGCCTAAAGGCAATGGAACTGCGTCGGTGAACAGCCGACCGAAGCGCCGCTCACGTGGCGCGGTGTTGGTTGTGGCGCTCGTCGCCGTGCTCAGCATCTTTGCTGCCGCTTGCGGTGGCGGCCGATCCGATTCGGGCGGCAGCTCAAACACCACGTCGAAGTCAAAGGCCACAAGCTTTGGCACTCTCGATTCGCCGTGCGGCGCAGGTGAAGCAAAGGGCGCGACCCAGCAGGGTGTCACCGACACCTCGATCACCATCGGTTACGGCGACGACGCTGGTTATGCCGGCGCTCCTGGCCTGAACAAGGAAATGTCTGACGCAATGAAGGCCATGATCAAGTGGTGTAACGATCAGGGTGGCATCAACGGTCGTCAGATCACTGGCAAGTACTACGACGCAGCAATTATGGAAGCCAACAACCGCATGACCGAAGCCTGCACGCAGGTCTTCATGCTCGTCGGTCAAGGCTTCTCGCTCGACTCGGTGCAGGAACAGACCCGTCTTGGTTGCAAGATGGCTTCAGTTCCCACCTATTCGGTGAGTGCTGCATTCGCCAACGGCCCACTCATGGTGCAGGCCGTTCCGAACCCGGTCGACAAGACCCCGCTTGCCGGTGCGTACCAGCTTGCTGGCCTCTTCCCCGCAGCAGTGCAGAAGGCAGCGATCTTCACTGCGAACTACGCAGCAACCAAGGACTCCACCGACAAGGCCAAGACCTCGTTCACGACCGCTGGTTGGAAATTCCTTGACTGTGAGCAGACCTACAACATCGGTGGCGAGTCCAACTGGACACCGTTCGTTCAGCGTCTGAAGGACTGTGGTGCAGAGGTTGTGTTCTTCTCTGGTTCACCAGCCCCGAACTTCCAGAACGTTCTTGATGCCGCAAAGGCCATCAACTTCACCCCGAAGTGGTACGTGGATGCAAACTTCTACGACTCCACCTTCGCAAAGTGGAACACCTCCGGAAACGCCGACAACGTGTACGTCCGCATGGCGTTCTACCCGTTCGAGCAGGCCTCTTCGCACCCGGCAACGCAGCAATACCTTGATCTCATTAAGGCATCGGGTGGCAAGACCGGTCTTCTCGGCGCACAGGCCACCACGAACTTCCTCCTTTGGGCAACAGCTGCACAGGAGTGCGGAAGCACCCTCACCAGCGATTGCGTGATGGAAAAGCTCAAGGCCATCCACGAATGGGACGGCGGCGGACTTCACTCCAACGCTGACCCGGGCGCAAACCTTCCTCCTGACTGCGGCATGCTCGTCCAGCTCAAGGGAACGGAATTCACCCAGGTGGCTCCGTCAACGAAGTCGCAGATGGAATGCTCGCCGAAGTTCATCGGCAGCGTTACCGGACCAGTTGTCGACGCAGCAAAACTTGACGCCAACCGCGTTTCGCAGGCTGCGAAGTAATTCCTGACGCTTCGGCGTCATAGAGAACTGATCAAGGGCGGTCATCGGGAAACCGGTGGCCGCCCTTGTCGTTGATGTCAATCGTCGGTTGGCGCGCTGCCAGTTTGCGACCGGGGCGAGGAGCCGATGCGGTATGGCCCACTCTCAAGCTTCGGTCTGCGTGGATCCTTTGAACGCCCGCAGGGCGGAGCCAACTGTTGGATAGAACGCATCGTCGCCAACAAGTTTGGTGATGTCGTATCGATCGAGCTTGTGCTTCACGCTGGTCATTGCGTCAGCGAAGACCAGTTTCACGTTGTGTTCGGAGAGTTCAGTGAGCACTTGCTTGATGGTGAGCGAACCGGTGAAGTCGATATCGGTGATGGCCCCAGAGTCGAGCACGATGTATTGCAGTGGCTCGGTTGAATTCGCAAGCGCGGTGAGATCCTCAAGGAAAAGGTTGGCATTTACATAGAACAGGTCTGAGGAGAATCGATACACCGCAACGCCGGGAATGGTTCGTTCATTTGCTTCGAACGGCTTTGAATGGAACCCGGGGTCATCTGTGTCGGGGATCATGACCGCAGTTGCAGTTTTGTAGGAGCGACGGAGGTGGCCGATCACTGAAGCAACGATCGCAAGAACAATTCCCTGTTCAACACCGAGCAGAACGACAGTTGCTGCGGTGAGTACTGCAACGACAAATTCGTCTTTGCGAACACGGAAGATGCTTCGCATTCCCTTGATGTCAACAAGTTGAATGCCGATCATGAAGACAACGGCGGCCAACACGGCTTTTGGCATGTATTCGAGGGGAGCCGTGAGGAAGAGCAGCACAATGAGAACGATGAGCCCAGTTGTGATTTGAGCGAGCTGACTCCGGCCACCAGCACCATCGACCATTTCGGTTTTGGTTGGGCTTCCGTTGACAACAAATGTGCCGGTGAGTCCCGCAAAGATGTTGGCCGCACCAAGGCCGACGAGGTCGACGTTTTCGTCGAATTCGTCGTTGTACTTTGCGGCATACGCTCGAGATGTCGCCGCGCTTTGAGCGAGGATCAGAATGAAGATCGACACTGCCGTGCCCATGAGTGAAGGGATATCGGAGAAACTGATCCCGCTCGGAATCCCAATCTTGGGAAGACCGCCTGGAACCGGGCCAAGTGTTGCGATTCCGTGCGAAACCAAATCCCAATGCCAAGAAATTGCGATGGCGCCGATCACCGCAACAAGCGCACCTGGAACCTTCTTCGTAACAAACTTTCCACCAAGGATGACGACGAGCACGCTGGCCGAAACCGCAACGGTTGCCCAACTCGTTGAGCCGACATGCCGAAGTGTTGAGATCAGTTTGGTGAGTGTGTTGTCGAAAAGTTCGCCATTGATGGTGATGCCTTTGCCTTCTGGGATGCCGAGGAGTCCGCCGACTTGCCCACACGCAACCTGGATGCCGACGCCGGTGAGGAAACCAATCAGCACCGATCGCGAAAGGAAGTTGGCGAGGAATCCGAGACGGATGAGCCGAGCAAGAAGCAGAAATCCTGCAGCCATGAGTGCGAGGAGGCCAGCGAGGGCGACGTAATGGTCCGAGCCCGGCTGCGCGAGTTCGACGAGGCCGGCGGCCATGACCGCTGCTGTTGCCGAGTCAGCGCCAACAACAAGGTGGCGCGAGGAACCAAACGCAGCGAAGGCCAACATCGGCAGGAGGATTGTGTAGAGACCGGTGATGACTGGCATGCCCGCGATCGAGGTGTAACCCATCACCTCGGGAATGGCGAGCGCTGCCAACGTGACGCCAGCAAGCACATTTGTCGGGATCTGTTTGCGATCAATCGGCAAGACGCCCTGGAGGATGGGCAATCGTCGTCGCTGTTTAGTCGAACTCGCTGTCATAACGACACGGTACTTGTGGAGGTGTCGGTGATGTGCGGGCGACGAGTTGCAGCGTCAGACGCGAAGCACGAGGAGGTACTGACCCCCGCCTGATTCGACAGTTGTTTCAAACGTTGCGCTGGGTACGAGTCGGCTCAAGCGATCGAGAAGCCAGATTGAAGCGTCATCCGCGTCTTGTTCCGAAGGGCACCGAGCAACGACCTCTCGGCCACCTTTTCGTGACAGTCGCTCAACGCTTCCAATGATCGGTGCAGGATCGACGACAAAAAGGTGGTCAGGCCAGTCAACGACGGGAGCGATTGCGCCCTTCTTCGTATTGCAGTCTCGATGCGCAAGACGTTCAGCGCCGAAAACGTCGGTTGAACTTTTGTTCTTGCTTTTCGACTTCGTTGTCATTGAGTCGATACTCGGACCGCGTGAATCGTTCACCGACATTTCGGGATCAACGGGTTCATCACACAGCCAACAGCGCCAGTTGTCATGAGAACCGACTTCATCGAGTGTGCTCATCGGGTCTCAGGTTTCTCGTGTTGATTAGAGGTGGAACGTCCCACGGCTCCGAACGTATCGCAGGTGATCATGGCGGGTAGAACCGTCGCTGAGTCGTTGACTGATGCTGTAGGCCGAACTAACACTTGTCGCAATGGATCGGCGATCGATCGCCGCCGAAGGAGCCCTCATGTCGAACACCTTTAGTCGTCGATCTGTTCTGAAGGGTTCTGCGGCCGTTGCGGCTGGATCGCTCGCTGGGTTACGTCTCTTTGACGCTGTGGCACCGGCAGCGGCATCAAGTGCAAGTTCTCGATCGGCTGAACGGCAGCCGAATATCTTGTTCATCATCGTCGACGAGACGCGATTCCCGAGTGTGTTTCCTGCCGGTATCAACACGGCGGGTGAATTTCTGGCCGCACATATGCCGAATGTGCACGAATTGTGGAAGCACGGCGTGAAGTTCCGACACCACTACTCCGCCGGAGTGGCGTGTAGCCCTGGTCGCGCCGCGATTGTCACGGGCTTGTATCCGCATCAAACGTGGATGCTGCAGACGCGTAAAGGTTCCGGTGGGCTTGGACCTCCGGCCCCTTCGCTTAAGCGTGAGTTCCCGACCTACGGAAAGATTCTGCGCGAGGCGGGCTATGAAACGCCGTACGTTGGAAAGTGGCACCTGTCGGATTCGAATCTCCCCAACGGTGATCCGATCCCGAATTATTTGCAGGAGTACGGATTCGAAGGTCTCACGCAACCCGACATCGTTGGAGTCAATGGCGACGGCTATCGCTATGACGGACAGATTGCTCAAGTAGCAGCTGATTGGTTGTCAAAACGTCGCGCCGATCAAGGGCCGTTCTGCCTCACTGTCGGACTTGTCAACGCGCATGACCGCGAGTACTTCTGGGGCGGAATCGAATGGGATCGATTCAATAGCCTTTACGCGGCAAAGGGGCTCAAGCCCGTTGCTGATTTCAGTCCGGCAGTTCCCGAAGAAGCGAACCCGCCTCGCCTTGGCTTCCCGACGCTGCCGCCCAACTGGGAGTCGCTCGAAACACTCACCGCGAATAAGCCGTCCTCACAGGTATTCGCTCGTCGATTCACAGAACTCGTGTGGGGTGGGATCGATGAGAATCCGAACTCAACCGATTACTCGTTGCAGCCGTATCCAATCGACAATTCGGGC
>CAFBNA010000032.1_pt1 | contig 14693 bp, 12 predicted proteins | sample 7269141 | NCBI WGS metagenome assembly CAFBNA01 (sample SAMEA6814080, study PRJEB35770) | uncultured Microthrixaceae bacterium | biome: Freshwater; feature: Freshwater reservoir; material: water | place: Czech Republic | collected 2017-05-23 | depth 30m m
CATCGTGCGCATTGGCGTGCTCCTTTCGCTCGGCATCGTTGCGCTCGCCGACAAACACGGTCGAAGGCGCGTCCTCGTCGCCGCACTGATCGGCTCATGCGTGATCACCGCTTTCGGAGCTGCATCAACCGGAATGGTGTGGCTTGGAACATCGCAAACGTTTGCGCGGTCGCTGTCGACGGTCGCCGTCATCCTCATCGCAGTCATGGCCGCCGAGGAGATGCCTGCCGGCACTCGCGCGTTTGCCGTTTCTGTCGTCACCATGACTGCAGCGCTTGGAGCGGGACTGTGTGTCCTGAACCTTGTCTATGTCGATGTAGCCCAAGGCGCATGGCGCGTTGCGTATCTCATCCCACTGATTGCGATCTCTCCATGTTTCCGCATGGCACGTCGGCTCCCTGAAACGAAACGATTCGAATCACGACAACGCAGGGTGGCCGCAACGGCCGACGGACGACTGAAAGATCGCATTCACTGGCGACGATTCGCGATGTTGGCAACGGGCGCATTTCTTTGGTCGCTTTTTCTCGCTCCCGCCGCACAGTTTCTCAACGAGTTCCTTCGAACTGAGCGTGGATTTTCGGGCATCCTCATTGCCGTCTTTGTTCTCACCACAAACACACCAGGCGGCATTGGCATTGTCGTTGGCGGAAAGTTGGCCGACCGTCACGGCCGCCGCATCATCGGTGCAATCGGGATTGCCGGCGGCGTGCTGTTTACGGTCGTGTCGTATCTCTCATGGGGCTGGCCGTTATGGCTGGCGTCGGTTGCCGCTGCAGTAATCGGAGCAATCGCGGTGCCGGCACTGGCGGTTTACGGACCAGAACTCTTCCCGACCAGCCAACGAGGAACCGCCAACGGCGGCCTCCAGGTGGTCGCCGTCGCCGGAAGCAGCCTTGGCCTACTCACCGTTGGCTGGTTGGCCGATCGCGTCGGCGGTCTCGGCCAGGCAATGGCGATTGTTGCGATTGCCCCTGCGCTACTCGTGATTGTCGTGTTGTTCTGGTTTCCCGAAACCGCGCGGCGAGAACTTGAAGAACTCAATCCCTCCGATCACGAACACAACGAATGAGCGGTGCTTACGGTTAGCGCAGAGCGCGAACCCATGTGCGCACATGTTCAGCGATGACGTCATCCTGACCACGAGGATCGTGCGCACCAGGAACGACCATGAAGGTGACGTCGCCGGGAATCTTCTTGAGATGCTTCTTGAATTCGGCGGGCGTGCCGAAAGGATCCTTCTCACCGCTAATGAAAAGGCAAGGAAGATCGAGAGATGTGAAGTGATCGACTCTCAGTGTTTCTGGTTTTCCTGGCGGGTGAAGCGGATAACTCAGTAGCACGAGCCCCGCCGCGGGCAGCCCTTCGGCAACGGCCATCGAACACATTCGTCCGCCAAAGGAACGACCGCCCAACACGAGGCGATTCGCTCGAACGTTTGCGGATGAAACGAGATTGCCAGCTTCCTCAACCACTGCAGCTATCGCCACAGGAGCCCGATCGACGCCTTTACGTCCCGCCTTGCGCGCAGGAAAGTCCATTCGTTCGACAGGTAATGGCGACATCGCGTCGGCGACGACACACAACGTGTGGTGATTCCGGTCGGCACCAGCACCTGGTGCAAGAAGGAGCGCGCCCGCGGAACTCATCGTCCGATGAGAATACGACGAGCTTCGGAAAGTTCAGCGATTCGCTGCGCCGCTCCGGTGACCTCTGCCCCATGATCGGGATGAACCTCTCGCAATCGTTCTCGATAGTTCCGTTGCACATCACGAGAAGATGGCGCTATAGATTCGCGCGGAAACCCAAGTCGCTCGAGTGCCCACTTCACCGGATCGCCAACCGCACTTCTCGAACCGGTAACGCTTCCACGAAAACCACTGAGCGACGCAATGAGTTCGGGCCCAACCGGGCCGCTCCAGGAAATAGCGCGTCGGATGATGGCCATCACAGGACGGCGTGACGACGGAGCCAGCGCCCCCGCTGCATAAGCAGCACCAAGAATGTGTTGCTCGGGCGCACCGCGTTCATCGAATTCAAAAACGAGTGACTCACCGTTTTCGACCAACCGATGCGTCACAGCATCAAGCCCAACGGTGTCGACCTGCAATCGGAAACGAAGTCGGGGTTGCGAGATGCGACGTCCGTTTTCAAGTTCGTGGGTGAGGGCCTCGAGGTCAGGGATCATGTCGGGATCGATCTCGGACACGAACCGGGCCACCACCCCTCCGAGAAGGACTCCTCCGAAGCCTGGAGACGGTTCGCAGGGAAGGTCACTCGTGCCCAAGGCAACCCTCCGGGTGGGCGCGTGAGGACGCGAACAGAAGATCTCGAGTTCAGCCATCGCCACCACGGGGCGAGGGTATCGCCGTGCCTGCCTGAGGATCCGGTCGGGCAGGGCCAAGGCAGTATCGTCTGCCCCCATGACCGACGTGCCCCTTGACCGCAACATTGCCCTCGATCTCGTTCGCGTGACCGAGGCCGCCGCCCTCGCTGCCAGTCGCTGGATGGGCCGTGGCGACAAGGAAGGTGCCGATGGCGCCGCTGTCGACGCCATGCGTCTCGCTCTTCGCACCGTCTCGATGGACGGCACCGTCATCATCGGCGAGGGCGAGAAGGACGAAGCCCCCATGCTCTACAACGGCGAGCGCATCGGCGACGGATCGCCCCCCGAGTGCGATATCGCGGTTGACCCAATCGACGGCACGACCCTCACCTCAAAAGGCCGCGGCAATGCCCTCGCCGTTATCGCCCTTTCAGAGAAGGGTTCGATGTTCGATCCAGGCCCGTGCGTCTACATGGACAAGCTTGCGGTCGGCCCCGAACTCGTCGGGTTGTGCAGCATCGAACTCTCCGCAACCGAGAATCTCAAGGCAGTCGCGAAAGCAAAGCGCATCGACATCCGAGACGTCACCGCAGTTGTTCTCGACCGCGATCGTCACGACGACCTCGTTGCCGAAATCCGCGAAGCCGGTGCCCGCATTCGCCTCATCCCCGATGGCGATGTTGCCGGCGCAATCACCACTGCATGGCCAGATTCCGGCGCCGACATCATGTTCGGAATTGGCGGCACCCCCGAAGGCGTTATTGCCGCGGCAGCCCTTAAGGGCATGGGTGGCGAACTCCAGGGACGCCTCTGGCCGCGCAACGACGAAGAACGCAACGCAGCGATTGCCGCGGGGTACGACCTCAGCAAGGTGCTTTCCACCGACGACTTGGTTGCTGGCGACAACTGCTTCTTCGCCGCGACCGGTATCACCGATGGCGAACTTCTCAAGGGCGTGCACGTCAGCGCTGGTTTCGTTTCAACCCAGTCGCTTGTGATCCGGTCGAAGACCGGCACAGTTCGACTGATGAACGCTCGCCACCGTCAGAACTAAAGCGTCCGAGCCTGCATTCGGGGCTCTATAAAACGGGTTTAGGCCTTTACCGATGCAGCTTCCGCGCGCACTCGCTCCGCTCGAGCCATTCCCACATCGAGATTGCCATCGGCGATTCGATTCGAGGCAAGCATCTCTGCTGACGGAACTTTGAGGTCGCGCACGATGTTGAACCACGAAAGCACGCGCAACGTTTGGTAGGTGAGATCAATCTCCCACCAGAAAAATCCGTTGCGAGCTGAGGCTTGGTAGTAGTGGTGATTGTTGTGCCAACCCTCGCCGAGTGTTGTGAGTGCAATGAGGAAGTTGTTGCGACTGGTGTCATCGGTGACGTAGCGACGTCGACCAAAAACATGGGCGAATGAGTTCACGAGGAACGTGTTATGCCACAAGACAACTGTCGACATGAAAAATCCGAAGAACAGACCTGACCAACCACCAATGAGAAAACACAGAACAGCAGTGAGCCAAGCGAAAGTGCCATTCCATTTTTCGACGAATCGAAGTTCCGGATACTTCGCAAAATCTTTGATGCGCTCAAGTGGCGGTTCGGCGAATTTGTCGCACAAAATCCAACCGACGTGGCTCCACCAGAAACCCTTCAGCGGCGAATGCACATCGCCTTCTGTGTCGCTATTGCGGTGATGTTCTCGATGGTGGCCGGCCCACCACAGCGGCCCCTTTTGCACACACATCACTCCACCAACCGCGAGAAACAACTGGAACGCACGATTGGTGCGGTACGAGCGATGAGCGAAGTAGCGGTGATAGCCAGCGGTAATAAACCAGATCCGGCCCCACACCATGACCACAAACATTGCGAGGGCAATGGGCGTAATGCCAAACACGATCGTTCCAACAACGGCAACAACGTGAAAAGCGAGAAATGGGAGGGAACTCACCCAGTTGACCTTCTCGTCGGTCGGACGCTCAAAGGCGGTTCGAGAGGAAGTGGTCAAGGTGCTGCTGGCGTGGTCCACAACGGGCCTTCCTACGGGGGGCGAAGGGCGAACCGTAGCCTACCTACCGGTCGGTAGGCAGTCGCAGGGAGGGATTTTCTCCTCACCCCAACCGTTGCGGCGGGTCGCCGACGGAGTTGAATGAACCCATGGATGAGCCGACGACCACCGAAGAGCCGATGCCGCCGAGCAATCAGAGAGTCGTCGGAACCCGTCGATCATTTCTTCGTTGGACGGGAATCGCCGCCGCTGGCACTGCGGTCGTCGCCGTCGGCGCCAAGGCCTTGTCGTCGGGCGGCTCGGGCAGTGCCCGGGTGGCCGCCACTAGCGCCACCCTCCCCTCGCCTGTCGCCACCTTGCCGCCACAACTTCGCTCGTTGGCGTCAACGCCCAACCTGGACATCGCGGGCATTACGCCGCTCATAACTCCCAACGACGATTTCTTTCGCATCGACACCGCGTTCAGTGTCCCCAGAGTCGACCTCGCGAACTGGCGGCTCGAGATCAAGGGCGATGTTCGCTCGCCGTTCTCCATCAGTTACGACGAGTTGCTGGCAATGCCCCAAGTTGAAGCTCCCGTGACACTTGCATGTGTTTCCAACCGCGTCGGCGGAACATTGATCGGCACCGCGATGTGGCAAGGGGTCGAGTTGCGCACGTTGCTCGATCGCGCTGGGGTCGAACCTTCAGGGGAACAGATCGTTGGAACATCGGTCGACGGATTCACGGCCGGCTTCCCAACAAGCGCTGCATTCGACGGACGTTCATCTCTTGTAGCAATCGGAATGAATGGCGTTCCGCTCCCGCTCGAAAACGGTTTCCCGGCGCGCTTAATCGTTGAAGGCCTTTACGGATACGTCGCATCAACCAAATGGCTGCACTCAATCGAACTTACGGGATGGGATGCCTTCAACGGCTACTGGATTCAACAGGGTTGGGCAAAGAACGGCCCAATCAAAATGTCCTCACGAATCGATGTTCCCCGAAGTGGAGCGCGCCAACCTGAAGGTGTCGTCACCCTCGCCGGCGTTGCTTGGGCGCCGAATACCGGCGTCGCAGCAGTCGAAGTGCAGATCGACGGGGAGTGGCACCGCGCAACTCTTGGCGAGTCGCTCTCAGGCGGCGTGTGGCGACAGTGGTATTACGACTGGAACGCCACAAAGGGTGACCACGAAATTGCGGTGCGTTGCATCGCTGGCGATGGCCAAGTGCAAACCGGAGACATCACGCCGAGGCCGATCGATGGCTACACCGGCTGGGAGTCTCGCTCAATCACTGTTGTGTGATTCGTCGTTCGACGAAGCCGCCGCGCGACGAAGCCGATCGTTCACGGCAAGACCGACACCAACCTCCGGTGGCGGGACGCATACAAGCACTGCAAGCCGCAGCCTGTCGGCCTGTCGTAAGCGCGAGTACAACACCGCTGCATACTCATCGGCGGTTCCTGCCGGTTCTAACTCCACGATGTCTTCGGGAAGCCCCACCAACGCACCCTCGGCCAGAAGACCAACAGGACCTGTGGTTGAACCGAGAACCTCGATCAGAACGTCGACAAGTTCGTGCTCCGTGGCAAGCACAACGCGTGCGTTGGGCGCGTAGTGAGCTTCGAGCATTCCAGGAGCACGCGCTCCCCCGGTCGAAGGCTCTGCACTCACGTGCACGTCGACGGAATGGCCGAGCACTTCCTCCAGACGGTCGAGAGAAACTCCCCCGGCCCGAAGGACGATCGGGCGGTCACTCGTGAGATCAACGATCGTCGATTCCACACCAACACGACACGGCCCACCATCGAGCACGACTTCAACATCGTCGCCAAGATCGGCCACGACATGCGCTGCCGTCGTGGGGCTGACTCGGCCAAATCGATTGGCAGACGGCGCAGCAATGCCTCCACCGAAAGCACGAAGCAGTTCCAACGCGACCGGATGATCGGGAACCCGGAGTCCAACTGTTGACCGACCACCGGTCACGGCAGACGACACGGTTGAGGAACGTTCAAGAAGCAGCGTGAGTGGACCGGGCCAGAACGCATCAGCCAGAAGTTGCGCGGTCGGACTCACCTCCGCCGCCCAGTCGTTGAGCAACGAGGCGTCGGAAAGGTGAACGATCAATGGATGATCGCTCGGGCGTCCTTTGACTTGGAAAACCCGACGAACGGCCTCGGCGTTTGAAGCGTCGGCACCAAGGCCGTACACCGTTTCGGTTGGAAATGCGACGAGTCCACCCGACCGCAGTGTGACAACGGCACGATCAATATCAGCCGACGCTGGTTCCACGGGGTCATTCATGACCACTCACGAATCAATGTTCGAGATGACTTCAGCACCGAGCCACTCAACGCTCTCGATGAACTCAGCGCGAGTCTTGCCTGGAAGATTGATGGTGAGCGTGCTCACTCCAATCGCGGAGTACGCAGCTACGTCGTCAACAAATTGCGCAGCATCAGGAAAGGCGCCACTGAAGTGCGCGTAGCCGATTGGGGTGAAGATCACTTCGGGCGGAACCTCGCGACCCGCCTTCTCGCTCGCTGCGTGCAAGTCGCCAATGCGGCGCTCAAGATCCTCAATCGTTTCGATCGGAGGTGTCCGAAGCATGCGGCTTGCTTGCGCCGGACTTGGCATCGGATTCCAACCATCGGCCAGTTCCACTGAACGACGAATCGCCCGGTTTGAATTTCCGCCAATCCAAATGGGCGGAGATGGTTGCTGAACGGGAAGTGGAAGCGCAACGGTGTCGACGGCGTCGAAGTGAAGACCGGTCATCGTTACTGGCTCACCTGACCAAACTGCGCGCATCGCTCGGATGGCTTCGTCAGTGACGTCATTGCGGTGGTCGAAGTCTCCGCCCACCGCAGCAAACTCGGGAGCGAGATATCCGGCACCAGTTCCGAGGATGACGCGGCCGTTTGAGATCAGATCAAGCGTGGCGATTGCCTTGGCCGTGATGAATGGGTTGCGATACGCGAGGATCGCCAAATTGAAATGGAGACGGAGTTTTGACGTCGCCACCGATGCCACGGTGAGCGCGACAAACGGGTCGAGCGCATGGTGACCCCCCTTGGCAAGGAACTTCACATCGGGAGCCGGGTGATCAGTAACGAAGACAGCGTCGGCACCGGCGGCCTCGCAGGCGATCGACATTTCGGTAATGGCCTCTGCCGTGCACCACTCGTCCAGCGAGTCCACGTGGTGGGTTGGTAAACCGACAGAAATCTTCATCGTGCAGCCTCGAGTCGAAAGTTTGCGTCTACTTGCGAGTCGAAAGGTACCGGCCCCGCGTCACCCTGACCAGCACAGCGCGCTCTAGCGTGGGGAAATGCCGTTGCTTCCCGACGCCACCTTTGCTGCCTCTACGCCGTGGCCACTTATTGTCATCGCAATTGCTGCGGTCTCTGGCCTTTGCCTCTGGGCGTTGTTCCGCCGAGGGTCAATCGCCGATCGCGCTCGATCGGACGATTCTCAATCCCCTGGTGGCGACTGACCAGTCAGGGTCAGAAAGACAACTCTCGCCATACTGCGTCGCAGTTCAGAGCCATCAGCTCCCCATGACTGCAGACCTTCAATGTGCGCCGATACGTGCGCCAGCATGGAAACAAGAACGCCTGCATCGGCCAACGGATCGACAACCTGTCGATCCGGTCGGTTGCGCAAAACAGCAACGAACGCATTCGCGGGCGCACCAAGAAGTCTTGTGCGTACGTCGCGAAATCGCTGATCGCCTTCATCGGTTGCAAGGTCAATTAATCGAAGAACCGATCGATGCCCATCCCATAACGCGATGAATGCATCAGCAACGCCAAGGGAAGATTCCCAGCCATGCAGATCAGACCAATCGCTTCTTTCGATGCGTCGAGCAAGTTCTGGGCCAGCAATATCGACTGTTGCGCTGGCCAATGCCAACACTGCATCTTCCGCAGCGCTGAAATATTGGTAGAAGGTCGCGGGAGAGGTTCCGGCATGTCGAGCAATATCGACAACCGTTAGTTCGCGATATGTGCCTTCTTCAAGCAGTGCCTCGACTGCGTCGAGGAATTTTTGTCGTGTCGCTTCACCACGACGACCGAGCGATCGGGTCGCGTCTGTGTTCACCGCGGATACCACTGTGAGATCCTCGAGGCTTCGGGTTTCAGGACCATGCGTTGACGACATCGTCAGTGGTGACCACTGTTGAAATCATTTGATAGGTGTTATCAAGCAACGTCTCGGAATAGTCGGCGGGGACTCCTGCGACGGCATCGCGAGGCACCACCACCTGATAGCCGTGATTCACCAACCCGATCGACAGACCGAGCAGTGCAATGTTCACGGAAACTCCAACGACCACGACAGTCTTTACGCCGAGGTTCCGAAGCACCGGATCAAGGTCAGTTCCGCCCATGGGATCAAGCCCGTGGTAGCGGCCCAAGATCATGTCGCTTGGAGAATGGCTGAACTCGTCGATCGGCATCGCCAAATGACTACCGGGCTCCATCGCTACTGCACCGTGTTTTTGCATCGCGACGAACAAGCGCCCGTTGGTGTTGCCACCGCGATAGTCAGGGCGACGCCAGAACACCGCGTGAACAACCTGAACCCCAGCAACGCGAGCTGCGTGCAGAAGGCGGGCGCCATTGGGAATGGCTTGGACCCGGGCTGCGGCCGCGAGTTCTGGCAACGAGGTTTCAGGACCAAGGACTCCGTTCTGACACTCAGAGGTGACGACCGCAGTCGTGTTGGGGTCAAGCAGGTTGCGTAGATCAAGTGCCATTGGATTCACCTCGGCCCTTGGACCGCAGACAGCGATCGTGGCCATTCGGGGAGACGGGTGAGAACGGTTCTACCCCACGCTTCCGCCTCCCGCACGCCTTCTCGCCGGATAGTTACCGCTCAGTAGGTTCCTTGCGATAGACAATTCCGACCACGGGCCCGATCAGGCCCTCCCCGCCGGAACCTTCCGGCGTTCTGTGCATCAAGGAGCCGTCATGCCCGAAGCAGTCATCGTTTCGACCGCCCGTTCACCCATTGGTCGTGCCCACAAGGGTTCACTCACGCAGGTTCGCCCTGACGACCTCGCTGCGACGATCATCCGCGCCGCGCTCGACAAGGTCCCGTCACTCGATCCGACCCTCGTCGAAGACATCATGCTTGGCTGCGCGCAGCCTGCAGGTGCCCAGGGATACAACATCGCTCGCGTAGTTTCTGAACTCGCAGGCATGGGCCACATCCCCGGCGTCACCGTGAACCGTTACTGCTCGTCATCACTCCAGACGATCCGCATGGCCGCTCACGCAATCAAGGCCGGCGAAGGCGACATCTTCATTTCTGCTGGCGTTGAAACCGTGAGCCAGTTCGGTCTCGGTATGTCCGATGGCCTTCCCGGCACACACAACCCACGCATGGCTGCAGCCGAGGCTCGTACCGCAGAGCGCGCAACTGGTGGCGCTCCGGTCTGGACCGCCTTCGACGGTGGCATCTCCGACTACTACCTGGGCATGGGTCAGACCGCCGAGAACGTCGCCCAGTTCGAAAACGTCTCGCGTGAAGAACAGGACGAATTCGCCGCACAGTCACAGCAGCGTGCAACCGCAGCGCTTGAACGTGGCTTCTTTGAGCGTGAGATCACCCCGATCCACACGGTCGACGCTGACGGCAATGCCGTTGTCGTGAAGCAGGACGACGGCATCCGCGCCGGAACCACCAAGGAGAAGCTTGCTGAGCTCAAGCCGGTGTTCCGTCCCGACGGAACCGTCACTGCTGGCAACGCCTGTCCGCTCAACGATGGCGCTGCTGCTGTCATCGTCATGAGCGACACCAAGGCCAAGGAGCTCGGCCTTACGCCGATCGCTCGCATCATCTCTTCGGGCGTCAGCGCAATCGACCCCGAGATCATGGGCCTTGGCCCAGTCGAAGCCTGCCGTCAGGCAATGGCTCGCGCGGGACTGAGCATCAACGACATCGACCTCGTTGAAATCAACGAAGCCTTTGCCGCACAGGTCGTTCCATCGGCCAAGCACCTCGGCATTAGCTGGGACAAGCTCAACGTGAACGGTGGCGCGATCGCCCTCGGACACCCATTCGGCATGACCGGCGCCCGCATCATGGCCACGCTCCTCAACGGCCTTGAAGACACCGGCGGCACCATCGGCATGGAATCAATGTGCATCGGTGGCGGCCAGGGCATGGCGATGATCATCGAGCGTCTCTCCTGATCATCTTCACTTCTGCAGTACAAAGGCCCCGCTTCGGCGGGGCCTTTGTTGTTTTCCGCCTCAACTATTTGTTCGAGGCGGCCCAAGAACATCGCGGTCGAGTTCGCTCATCGACGAAACACCCAGTAGCGCAAGCGTTCGACGGATGTCCTCGCTCCAAGTCGCCAGCAACTGGTCGACGCCCGCCTCGCCCGCAGCTCCGAGCGCGTAGAGATACGCGCGCCCACCCATGCATGCAGTCGCACCCGCTGCCATTGCTTTCACAATGTCGCTACCGCGACGAATTCCCCCGTCGGAGATGATCTCAATCCGGTCGCCAACCGCGTCGGCGACCGGTGCTATGAGATCGAAAATCGCGGGAGCATCATCAAGTTGACGGCCGCCGTGATTCGAAAGCGCAATCGCTTCAACGCCCATTTCGGCGGCGATGACTGCATCGTCGACGGTTTGAATGCCCTTCACAATGATTGGCCCCGCCCACAACGAACGCAGCCACTCAACATCACTCCACGAAAGTCCCGGATCGAACTGCGAGTTGATGTATGCGGCGAGATCAACGGGCGAAGAGCCATCACCAACATCAGCACCTACGACATTGGCGAAACGAATTGGTTCGGAGCGAAGAAAAGAGAGTGTCCATTCAGGATGCAGCGCGCCATCAATGAATGTTCCCGGCCCGATCTTGGGTGGAAGTGAAAACCCGCGCCGCAGGTCGCGCTCGCGCCTCCCGAAGACGGCGGTGTCGACAGTGAGCATGAGCGCTTCGTAGTTACACAACGCAGCTCTTCGCACCATGTCGGCAACAAGTGCGCGGTCCCGCCACGCATACACCTGAAACCACAGACGCGCGTCTGGCGCAGCGGTTCGGACCTCTTCAATGGATCGGGTGCCGAGCGTAGAGAGCGTGTAGGGAAGCCCGGCGCGTTCTGCTGCGCGCGCAACTGCTAACTCTCCCTGCGGATCAGCAATCCTCGTGAAACCGGTTGGCGCCATGATGAATGGGAACGCCGTGGACTCGCCCAGCACTCGACCCGACACATCGATGTCAGTTACGCCACGCAACACACGGGGACGGAATGTCACCTTCGCGAACGCATCGCTGTTGGCACGAAGAGTTCGCTCGTCTTCTGCCCCACCATCGATGTAATCGAAGACTCCGCGCGGAAGTCTGCGCTTTGCGATCAGACGCATGTCCGCAACACTCGCCGACCGAGCGAGTCGCCGGCGGGTCGGATGGAGCTCGATCGGTTTGAGCTGAAGGACCGAACGAAGGGTCTCACGTAGTTGCCTCAGCGCGCTCACAACCTCGACTCCTTCACAGGAGAAGACATTACCGAGGAAGCTAGCCAAACCCCATGTGGGCGACATCTCATGGGCCTACGATCGCCCAAACCCGAACTTCGCCTCCGAACCAACAAGGAACGTCGTGATCGACGAGCAACTCCACAGCACTGGCCGAGAGATCGCTGCGTACGCGAAACGAGATCCTGATCGTCCCGCAATCGTCACCACCCATGGCGACGTCATGACGTTTGGCGAGCTTGAACACGACGTCGATGCCATTGCCGCCTCATTCGCCGCCGCTGGCTTGGCAACTGGCGATGTCGTTGCCTTGCTTTGCCGTAACCGACCCGAATGGATCGTTACCTACGAAGCAGCACTGCGTGCGGGAGTCACATTGCTTCCCGTGAATTGGCATCTTGAAGCAGACGACGTCCAATACGTGCTCGAAGATTCAGGCGCTAAAGCGCTTGTCGCGGAATCAGTCTTCTCACACCAAGCAGAAGGCGCTCCTCATTCGCTCGTGCTTCGGATCGCAATTGGCGGACCAATCAATGGCTTCGAGTCGTGGGCCGACGTGCTCTCGTCTGTTTCCACCCCCGCACCAGAACGTTCCCGTGGCACACAGATGATTTACACCTCTGGCACCACGGGTCGACCGAAAGGCGTTCGCCACGACCCTCAACCTTCCACGTCCGCCGCTGCTGCCGGCACCGCGATGGTTGCCATGTTTGGAATGGACGGCGACAACGGCGACTCAATGCTGTGCACTGCGCCGCTCTACCACTCGGGCCCCAGTCGACTCTGTCTCGAATGGCCGCTGGGCGCAGGAGTCACCGTGATCCTCATGGATCGATTTGAGCCACGCGATGCGCTTGGTCTCATCGACAAACACGCGATCACACACGCTTTTTTTGTTCCCACCATGTTCAATCGCATGCTGGCTGTTCCTGATCGAGACTCATTCGATGTCTCCACGCTTCGATTTGTTCTTCACGGTGCCGGTCCCTGCACCGTCGCCACAAAACAATCGATGTTCGAGTGGTTTGGGCCAGTGATTCACGAGATCTATGCCGCCAGCGAAGGTCCTGGCACCTGGATAACTCCGCAGGAGTGGCTGGCCCACCCAGGCAGCGTGGGACGCGTCGACCCCGAACGCATTCGCATTCGCCGCGACGACCGCACCAGCGCAGATGCCGACGAACTTGGCACGGTGTGGTTCTTCAGCGCCTCAAAGTTTCGCTACCACGGCGACCCAGAAAAGACTTCGACGACCTACGACGAAAGCGGTGAGTGGTACACCGTCGGCGATCGAGGCCATGTCGACACTGACGGCTATCTCTATCTCTCCGGACGCACCGCAGAATGCATCAATAGCGGCGGCGTCAACATCTACCCGGCCCGCATCGACGAGGCACTTACTGCAGCTCCTGACGTCATCGACGGTGCCGCCTTTGGCCTTCCCGATGATGACCTCGGAGAAATCGTTGCTGCAGCAATCGTGATCCCTGAGGGCTCCGATCCCGACGCAATGATCACGTCGACAATTGACTTTTGCCGAGAGGTCATCGGGTCACAACTAACGCCGAAGCGCGTCTTCGTGGTCACCGAACTCCCCCGCAGCGATGCAGGGAAGTTGTATCGGTCACGCCTCGTTCAACAATTCACCGGAGAGTGAATCGCGCTTTGCTCTAGCGAGATCGGAGTTGTGAAAGATCGCGCACTGCGCCGCGTGACGCCGATGTCGTCATGGCGGCATAGGCCTGAAGCGCAAGCGAAACGCTGCGATCACGGTTCGTTGGTGTCCAGGCATCGTCGCCGCGGGCAATTTCATGGGCGTGACGATCGGCGAGTTCTGCCGGCGACACATCGAGGGTGATCGATCGAGCAGGGATGTCGATGGTGATGGAATCGCCTGTTCGAACGAGCCCGATCAAGCCGCCTTCGGCCGCTTCTGGCGAAACATGTCCAATCGAGAGTCCGGCAGTGCCACCAGAGAACCGGCCGTCGGTAAGGAGTGCGCACTTCTCGCCGAGCCCACGGCTCTTGATGTAGGTAGTGGGATAGAGCATCTCTTGCATGCCCGGTCCGCCCTTGGGACCTTCGTAGCGAACGATGACAACTTCTCCGGCAACAACCTCTTCACTGAGGATGCCTTCGACAGCTGCGTCTTGACTTTCGTAAACACGAGCGGTGCCCGTGAACTTGAAAATCGATTCATCGACACCAGCGGTCTTCACGATGCATCCGTCGGCAGCGAGATTTCCAAAGAGAACTGCGAGACCACCTTCGGTTGAGTACGCATGCTCGACCGAACGGATGCAGCCGTTCTCGCGGTCGTCGTCAAGGGACGGCCAACGCGTGTCTTGGCTAAACGCGACCTGTGTGGGGATGCCCGCCGGCCCAGCGCTCCAGAAATGGCGGGCTTCCGCAGTGCATGTGTCGCGCATGATGTCCCACTGGTCGAGGGAAGCCTTCAGCGAAGAGCTGTGCACAGTCGGTGCCGTTGCGTCGATAAGACCGGCGCGCTCAAGTTCACCGAGAATTGCGGGGACGCCACCTGCACGGTGAACGTCTTCGACGTGGTACTTCTCAGTCGAAGGTGCAACCTTGCAAATATTCGGCAGCCGACGACTGAGCGCGTCGACGTCTGCCATCGTGAAATCGATTTCGCCTTCGTGGGCGGCAGCGAGGATGTGAAGAACAGTGTTGGTACTGCCACCCATAGCGACGTCGAGCGCCATGGCGTTCTCGAATGCCGTCTTGTTGGCAATAACCCTAGGAAGAACAGACTCGTCGTCCTTCTCGTAGTAACGCTTTGCGAGGTCAACCACTGTTCGACCTGCTTGCAAGAACAGTTGCTCGCGATCAGCATGGGTTGCCAGA
>CAFBNA010000033.1_pt1 | contig 14630 bp, 11 predicted proteins | sample 7269141 | NCBI WGS metagenome assembly CAFBNA01 (sample SAMEA6814080, study PRJEB35770) | uncultured Microthrixaceae bacterium | biome: Freshwater; feature: Freshwater reservoir; material: water | place: Czech Republic | collected 2017-05-23 | depth 30m m
ACTGCACTTGCCCTCACACAGGCGTGCATCCCCCAACTCGTCGAGAACCACGGTTGCGTCGTGAACATTTCCTCAATGGCTGGCCGCACCGCAGCCCGTGGCCTCACGCAATACGGCGTGGCCAAGGCCGCACTCACCCACCTGACTCGTTATCTCGCCACCGACCTCAATCCGAAGGTCCGTGTTAACGGCATTGCCGTCGGTTCGACAGCGACCTCGGCACTTGAAACGGTTCTCGTGATGCCAGAGATTCGCGATGCCATGATCGCCAACACACCGCTTCGCTTTATCGGCGAACCAGAAGACATTGCTCTCGGCGTTCTGTACCTGTCGTCGCCCGCAGCGCGTTACGTCACCGGCAAGATCATCGAAATCGATGGCGGCACCGAGTCGAGCACGCTCGAGATGCCGATCCCCGATTTCTGATTCGAGTTTCGGGACTTAGATCGCGACGGTTTCGGTGTCGCGACCAGAACGCAGCGTGGTTCCTGGCGTATCGCCGGTGACTTTGCCGTTACGCACGATCTCGACACCATTGACGATTGTGGCGTCGATTCCGGTTGCTTCCGAATAGAGGCGCCAGCCGTTGGCCGGAAGGTCTTGACGGGGCACAACCTCGCCGGGACCAACCTTGTCCGGATCAAGGATGACGAGATCGGCGAACCAACCTTCGGCGACACGTCCCCGATCGCGAACGCCGTAAAAGCGCGCCGGTGCATCGGTGAATAGCTGCACCGCTCGTTCAAGCGAGATGAGCTGACGATTGCGAACCGCTTCTGCCAAGAAACCGGTGTGGCAGGCGAAGGTCTTCATCATGTCGAGATGAGCGCCCGCATCGGAACCGCCGGCAATGACACGTGGATCGTTTTCGAGCAAGCGAACTCGTTCCGCCCACGACTCGTCGTCGGTGCCGATGAAGCGTGGCTCGAGACCAGTGTGTAGATCGTCGGCAACAACGATGTCGAGAAGTGCATCGATTGGTGCGACACCCTTTTCGTTTGCGATATCGGCAACGATTCGGCCGACGTACGGGCGCAGTTCGTCTTTTGAAACATCGATGATGCGGTAGTCAGCAAGCGCGGCAAGCGTGTGCTGGGGAGGCATCTGTGAAAGTGCAGCAGCGATCGTCGCGCGCACTGCAGGATCAGCAAGCGCCGCTTTACGTTCGGGCAGCGGCAAATGAATGACGTCTTTAATTCCGGGAAGGATGTCGAGAACAAACCCGGATGCGAAGCAGAGGCGCATGCGCATTGGTTCGGGAAGGCACAAGCCAACGACATGACCGCCCTTCGCTGCAGCGACATCCGAAGCCGACAGTTTGTTTTCGCGACCTTCTGAAGCTGCTGGATCGGACGAAACAACCATGACGTTCCAATTGAGCGAACGCTGTGCAGCAACACTCATGTCCGCCATGAGATTCATTTCATCGTCATTGAAGAACGCGGACGCCGATGCGATGAATTCAAGCGAAGTTCCTGCATGCTGACCAGCCGCAGTCGAAAGTGCGAGGAATTCATCACGGGTCGCCCAACGCGACGGCACCGGGTTGCCCTGGTGATCGCTGTGAGTATTCGACGCGGTGCTGGAGAAACCCATGCCGCCTTCTTCGATGCTGCGGTGAAGGAGGGCAACCATCGCGGCGATCTGCTCAGGAGTTGCTTCGTGTCCGACAGCGTCCTCGCCCATAACAACTCGACGAAGAGCACTGTGACCAACCATGAAACCGGCATTGACGGCAAGGTTTCCTTCAAGACGATTCAGCCATGAACCGAAGCCGTCCCACATGAGATCGAGTCCCGCTTCAAGCGACTCAACCGGCATACCTTCCACGCGAGCAAGCATGGGGATCAGGTACTCCGCAGCTTCAGGCGTTACCGGTGCAATCGAGAAACCGCAGTTACCTCCAAACACTGAGGTGACGCCATGCAAAGACGACGGTGTTGCCGCTGGGTCCCACATGACCTGCGGGTCGTAATGAGTGTGAAGATCAACAAAGCCTGGAGTTACGACGCGCCCTTCGGCATCAATCGTCTTGGCTGCCTGTTCGGTGATGTCGCCGATAGCAACAATGCGACCGTCGCGAACTCCGACATCGGCGCGAAAACGTTCCCGACCAGTTCCGTCGACAACTGATCCGCCTTTGATCAGAAGATCAAGCATGTGAGTCCTCCCCCAGATGGCCACGAAGGCCCATGAACGTTTCCCATCCTGCCACCCATCGACGTTCAGAGGAAACGCCGAACCCTTCAATCGTCATCACCATAAGCAGAGCGCTACGCCCAGGCCTGGCGCTGGATGGCGGCGACGGCGACTGTCGCAAGGACCTGTTGCAGCAAGGCGCTTGGGACCGTGCCCATACTCACCGGAGTGAACGCCAATGCCTTGGCAGCCGGCGGAACTCCAGCGACACCGCACGCCGAGAGCGGCGTAAACCATGTGCGTCCAAGAAACGAGGGGCCAGCGATGACCACGGGCGGGCAACGATCGCTCTGGATCGCCACCGGCACGACGTCAATGCGCTGTGCCCACGCCGCACCTGACTCTGCGACGCCTCGCACGGCAGCATCGATTTGGGCATTGATTGCTTGCGCAAGAACGGTCTGTTGCCAAGGCAATAACACAGAGAACTGAGGTTCAGCGGGCAAGTAGTACGCAAGCAACAACTTCGCGTTTTGTGTGTGCGCAAGCACATCGAACGAAATCGCCATGATTCGCTGTTTCGTCATCTGTCGATCGAGCAGTGCATTCACGCAGTCGGTGAATTGCGTTCCTTGCGTCGCCACATCGCTCAAAGGTGCACAGGTTCGAACTGGGCTCGCAGGCTGTTGCAGCAACAAATCACCACCGATCGTCGCAAGCACGATGTCGGGATCGTCGCGCTCAATGCGCTCGAGGAGATCGTGTTGCGCTCCTTCAGCAGGGGCGGTGTCATCCTGCGGAAGATTCATCCAACTAACGAGCGACGAACCGGCAACTGCGTAGTTCGCGAAATCAATAGCGTTCAGTTGACTCGCTACTTGAGCAGCCCACGATGCTTTGTTTGCCAAACCAAAGTCGGCGCTAAAAGAGATCTCGTCGGGAGATGATCCAGGCCCGTTCAATCCGTTTGAGGAACATCGCGTACCAGCAGTCGTTGCCGTCCCATCGCCGATCCACTTCGGTCGGCAATCGATTGTCTTCTCACGAGGAACGACCAAACCCGAGGCATCGATACCAAAGCCGGCAGTGACGGCATCACCGAACGCACGAATCCGAAGAGACGCGGGCACCACTCGAGCAGTCGTCGTCGCTGTTTGCGCCAGCGAAAGGTTCGATGCCGAAACCAGCGTCGCAAACCCAATGGCCACCACAACAACAAAGCGGAACATCGACCATTGACGCACGAGTTCTGACCCTACCGGTGACCACCGAAAAGAGGACAGCGCGGGAGCCATAGACTCGCTCCTCGTGCCTGCCGACGATGTTCCCGCCGACTCTCGTCCGGCCTATCCGCCTCCTCGCCATGCGATGAGCCTGCTGGCACTTGAGTCTGAACAAGACGACGCGGGCGATGTGCGCGGCTGGATGCCTGTGACGCCATTTACGTCCTCACCCGACGGAATGCCCCGACTCGCCACTGTTGCCATGCTCGTTGATGCCCTCGGCGGAATGCGCTCCATCACCGCTTCCGATCCCGACTGGGCCTTCACCGCCGACATGTCGATTCACCTTCTTCCAGCGGGACCAACCGAAATCCTCCAAGCCGATCTCCACGTGCGTCGTCGCGGACGGCGCACGCTCGTCATCGAAGCTGCATTGCTCGCGGACGGCGAACGGCCTGCCGGTTCCGCGCTTCTCACGTTCGCGGTTGTGCCCCGCCCCGAACATCTCGTGAACATCACGATCAACATGACGCCCGGCCGACGAAAGATGAACGCAAATTCGGCCCACGAGAAACTTGAGACGAACTATCTCGATGAACTCGAACTTCATGTGAGCGAACCGGGAATCGCATTGATCGAACTCCGACCTGTTGTGTGCAACACCGTCGGTGCGCTCCATGGCGCAATTCACGCATCGCTCATCGACGAAGCATCTGCATCGCTTGCTCGTTCACTGTTTGGCGGTGGTGCGGTCACTGCCGACATGCACTTGGCCTATCTCGATCTCGGTCGTGTGGGACCTCTCACCGCAACGGCAACCGCAATTGGCCGCCCAGCAAATGGACGACTCACCGCATCAGTCGATGTCCACGACGGCAACGGCGCACTTGTTTCCACCGCCACAACCGAAGTTGTTGCGTTATGAGCGGGTTCGGCAGTCCAACAGAAATCGGCGTCGCGCAGTATCTGCTCATGATGATTGAAGAGATCGGCGACGGAACAGCAGCGCTGCCACACACAGTCGGCCACTTTCCGGGAACAGCGAACACGCTCGATGCCGATGGACGTCTCGGTACTGATCTACTGACCTGCATCATCGACTCCATCGGCGGGATGACATCTGGCCTTGCCAGCCTCCCCGACTGGATCGTCACCACAAACCTCATGATTCGGCGTGCGCCCGACGCGTTGACGGGTGCTCGCGGCACTGGAGAACTCACTCTCGACACTCACGTACTTCGACGAGGCCGATCATCGGTCGTCACGCGTGTCGAAGTCGCTGACTCCGACGGAGCCGCAGTCGCCACCTCCTGGATGTCCTGTGCAATTCTCACGCCCGCGAATGGTCCACCTCCGTTCAACCGCCCGGTCAAACCATTCGAGCGCGGCGTTCCCACCGATCCGATCTTTGCTGCGCCCACCCACAAGTTCTTCAATCTGTCTGCCGCCCAGACTCCCGGCGAGGCGCACCTTTCAATCGAGCAACGGCTTCGAAACCCTTGGGGAATCCTCCACGGCGGATCCAGCGCGGTCGTTCTCGACGCCGCTGCTCGAAGCCTTGTACTTGGCCGATCCACGGTTGAGCCGACGCCCGAAGCAATCGTCACCGACCTTGCCGTTCACTATTTGAGCCCCGGCCGGGTTGGTCCCATTGTCGCCACGGCCACCTCCGCAGGGCGCCGTGGCCCCGATCATTTGGTCCGGGTAGAAGTCCGTGACCGAGGCGCCGACGACCGCCTCATGGCCCTCGCCATGACCACCGTTCGTCGCCTCGATTGATCACCGTTACCGACCGGTAGCAAAGCAGGTCTTCTGTCCCGTAGCGTCTCCCCCGACAGTCGTCGGGAGGGAATGACCGTGGGTATGACATTCGATGAGGCAGTGGCGGTGCTCACCGGCCCCGGCATGCCATTTGAGATCGCCGAGGCCGAAGTTCTCGGCCGACCCAGTCGCATCTTTACGAAGCTCCCGCCGACCCTCCGTTCGTTGTTCGACATGATCCGCGAACGGCCGGCCGACGAGGTCTACCTCGTTTTTGAAGATGAGCGCTGGACCAACGCTGAAGTTCTCGCAAGCATCGACGAGATCGCGCACGTACTTGTTGAGCGTTACGGCGTGAAGAAGGGCGACCGCGTCGCGATCGATATGCGCAACTTTCCCGAATGGATCACATCATTCGGGGCAGCAACCTCGATCGGAGCAATCGCAGTATCGGTCAATGCTTGGTGGACAGGTCCGGAAATTGAATTCGGTTTGGTTGATGCTGGCGCAAAGGTACTCATCACCGATCGTGAACGAGTCGACCGGATTGGCGATCGCCTCGCCGCACTAAAAATTCACGGTTTGGTTGTGCGCGCCGAAGGTGATCTTCCCGCAGGCTGTGACCACCTCTCAGATGTCGTAACACCAGGCGCATCAATGCCCGCCGCCGATGTTGCCCCTGACGATGACGCAACGATTCTCTTCACCTCAGGAACGACAGGTGTTCCCAAGGGTGCCGTGTCAACAAACCGTGCCGTGCTGTCGGGTCTGTTCTCGTTTGCATGTCGAACAACTGTTGAAGCGATCCGCTGGGCGCCCGACACCCCACCCGACCCGGCGACCGCCCCTACGCCAATCCCGCCCTGCTTCATCCTTACTGTGCCGCTCTTTCATGTCACCGGCTGCGTTCCCGTCATGCTGGGCTCTGTCGCCACCGGCGCAAAACTTGTGATGATGCATAAATGGGATCCATTGCGCGCGTTGCAACTCATCGACCGTGAAAAGGTCACGAACTTCGTTGGCGTTCCGACGATGTCGCAAGATCTCATCAGTCATCCCGATTTCAGCAAGTACGACACCTCAAGCCTGAAGAATGTCGGTGGCGGTGGTGCACCGATGGCGCCCGAACTCGTTCGCAAGATCGAAGGTTCGTTTGCAGGCAAGGCAAGCCCGCAACTTGGCTACGGCCTCACTGAAACCAATGGCTACGGCCCAGGCAACACCGGACCGGACTACATCGCAAAGCCCTCCAGCACCGGACGCGTTGTTCCGATCATGCAGGTCAAGATCGTCGATCCCAACGATTCCGAGCAGCCCAACGGTGAAGTCGGCGAGGTTTGTCTTGCCGGCCCGATGCTCATTCGTGGGTACTGGAATCGCCCCGAGGCAACGGCCGAAACCATTCGAAACGGATGGCTCCACACCGGCGATCTTGGCTACCTCGACGACGAAGGATTCCTCTACGTCGTCGATCGCATCAAGGACATGGTGCTGCGCGGCGGCGAAAACGTGTACTGCTCCGAAGTTGAGGCAGCGATCTTCGAACACGATGGCATCCACGAGGTTGCGGTGTTTGGACTTCCCCACGAGCGGCTCGGCGAAGAAGTTGTTGCTGCAGTTCATCCGACGGCGGGCACCACGCTTGATCTTGATGAACTCGCTGCGTTCCTTGCCGAACGAATTGCGCCGTTCAAGATCCCCTCAAAGTGGTTCATCCGCGAAGAACCACTGCCCCGCGGTGCGACCGGCAAGATCCTGAAACGAGAGATCCGCGACCGCGTCCTCGATGGAACGTTCTGAAAATCACATTCGGCCTGTAGATACCCAATTGATCACTGCAGCGACAACAGCAGTTGTCAGGCTGATCAACGCCACTGCTAAAGCCGTTCTCGACGCAACGGTTCTCGAAATCCGACCGGCGAAAACGTTTTCTATTGGCGAGAACGTCCAACGGGGCACCCAGCCGATGAGTGCGAGAGCAAACAATGGGACTGTGTATCGCGCAATTTGATCACCCATGTGCTTCCCCCACGTTGTGTCATCGAACCAGATGAATGCTGAGGCGTAGATCGAGACAATGAGCGTTACGACACCTGCTGCGACCGACCACCGCAACCACCCACCGAATCTTCTAAACCACTCGAGGTCGTAGAGCACCGCCGCCACGACGAACGAAGCGATGAGTAACCACGGAAGAAATCGGGGCGGATCACTCGTCCAAATTCCGAGACGCCTCGACCAGATCTGCACCGTTTCATTCAGCCGAGAAAACCAATCTCGGGCGCAGTGTCGAAGAAATCCAATCGGGTCATGGAACAAACGCTGTTTCTGAACATCGGGCTGAACGGTGATCGGGTCACTGATGCTTTCGGCGACACCTCCGTAGTTAGATGACGCAGCCACAACTACAGAAAGCCCTCCCACCGCTATCGCCGCCAACGCGGCACATCCCGCAGCGAGAGCAGTTCGATTTCGGCGCGCAACGACCGCTAGAACCCCGAACAAAGACAAAACCAGAAAATACGGAGGCTTCGAGACAGCGAGAAGAAGTCCGCCCCCTAGAACCATTACGACAGTTGCGCGGTTTACATCTCGGGAACGAACAACCTCACCATCGCCGTTGACAGCCTCAGCCCAGACACGAGTGAAGACAGAAACGACTAGCGCAATCGATGCGATCGTCAATCCGTCGGGAGAAACTGCTGACGCAAGCGCCAGATTCATCGGGATGATCGCGCCGAGAGCAATCGTCCAGCGAAAAGCGACCGCTATACGAAGCGCGAACCCAATCACTAGCAGATACAAAAACAAATTAGCGAGACGTCCGAACCAGAGAACGACAACACCTGGAGCTTCTAATAAATTCGGAACCCACATGCCAATCGCAGAAGGAAGGTAGGCAACAGGGCTCGCCGCTGTCGTTGCCCCTGTGTCGTAGTCAAAGGTGTTCTCCCATTTGGGAGTCGACCTCAACAATGACCGCATCATCGTGCCGTTGATTAACGCCGGACCAAAGAAATTCGCGATCACAAGATCTTCGTCTGCGCGATAACTCTCTGGGATTTGCGAGATCAACTTCCCATCAATCTTGTGGGGCATGAGACGTCCGTCGGCCATCGACAAACTCCGAGCAAAATGCGTCGCTTCATCGGCCCCACCAGACCACGGAGGTGTAACGAAGACAAATAACAACCCGACGACAATTCCGACGACAGCAACAAGGCGAAGCGGGCCGTCAAACCAACTCGGAACTCGCTGCCTCATCTCGTCAATCACTCGTCGCCACCCCGCCTAACCGTCGCCGATCCTGCTTCAGACGCGTCAGAGGCCTCCACAATATGGAGGCCTCTGCACGTTCCCCCCGGAACTTCAACGGGCCGTAACGGCCCATCAATCAGGCTGGTCGACGAGTGTTCAGCTCGGTGACGTTGTCGCGCATGATCATCTTTTGCACGGCAGGTGAGAACTCCTTGAGTTCGTCGATGTAATCAAGCGGTTCAGGCATGCCTTCAATGTGCGGCCAATCGGAACCGAAGATCACGCGGTCGGAACCCATAAGTTCAACGACCTCGTGAACATCGTCTTCCCAGAATGGGTTGATCCAGATGTTGCGACGGAAGGTTTCCGAAGGCTGCTCGCTAAACCATCCCGGCATCTTCTTCGCCGTGTTGTCGAGCTTCTTGAGCAGGCCGCGAAGGAAACCTGAACCGTTTTCGACTGATGCGACACGGACGTTCGGGAAACGATCGAGCATCTTGTCGCAGACAAGCGAACCGAGGAAGTCCTCGATCGGACGATCGAACATCGTGGCCATGCGCAGCGGCTGCGGACGAGACTGCTGACCAAAGCCAGCCGAGAATCCGTTGTCTTCGCCGTATCCGTGCGAGTTGTAGCCGGAGTCACCAGCGTGCGCCACAACAGTGATACCCGATTCGTTCACAAGACCCCAGAACGGATCGAACATGGGATCGGCGGGTGAACGCTGGCCGTCGACGGTGGTCGGTGCAGCCGGGCGCATAACAACCGTGGTTGCGCCGTTGTCGAGCGCGAACTTGAGTTCGTTTACGGCCCAGTCAACATCGACAAGCGTGATGTACGGCGCAGTGAAGATGCGGTCCTTGTGGTTGAACGACCAATCTTCGAGCATCCAACGGTTGAACGCAGTGAACACCTGCATGACCGCCCACGGATCCTTATGCAACGGTTCTTCGTAGATCATGCCGAGTGTTGGGAACAACCAACACTTCTCGAGACCATGCTCGTCGAGTGTCGCGATACGTGCGTCCTTGTCGCGATACGCGGGACGGATTGGCTCGCGCTGCTTCAGAAGTTCGATCGGGTTCTCGTTGTTTGGATTGCCGCGGAAGTAATCCTTGAGCACACCAGGAAGCGCAACCGGATCGAAGGTCGGGTTGACCACTGCGTGGCTGACCTTTCCGCCAATGACGTGGTACTGCCGGCCGTTGATCGTGCACCATTCGATAGTGCGAGATGCGGTACGAGGATCGAGATGCCGGGTGAAGGCATCGATGGCCTCGTAGTAATGGTTGTCGCAATCGAAGACAGGGAAGTCGAGTTCGGTCATGGGACCAATCTACGACACAACGGGCTCTTCTGACAACCTTATGTAGTACGACGTTGCCGCATTCGCCCATTGGCTGAACTGGCGCTGGAAGACCGTCCGAGCCCGGGTTCCGATCCAGTCCTCAGGGAGCAATTCGGGGGGCAACGAGGGGTCGACACTCAGGATATGCCGCCACTCATGCGCCATACGGGTCCGGAGGGCAAATGCTTCAGCATCATCACTGGGCACCGCATCTTCGAACTCGGACACGAAGGCCTCGTGGGCCGCGGCAGCCGTTTCAAGATCCCAGGCCATCGCCACGACCTCGGCCGGGGTCTCGGCACCTTCCACCGTGGTGGCATGGAACAACAGCGCCTCGTCCTTGAGCCCGCACGCGGCCAGCACGGAATCCGCTCCTTCACGAGACCCCTCGCCCACCGCAACCCATGTGCCGGTGCCGAGGGTTCCGAATCCTTCGAAGTCGAGACCCACCGCCAAACGTTCTCGAGACTCGCGATCAAGCGCAGTGCCGGTGACCGTCAGCAGCAAGAACGAGCCGTCCCACTTTTCGCCGGCAACGATCGAACGCTGCACTCGCGGAACCGCGGAACCAATCATGCGGCGTCCAGAACCTGTGAGCCTCCAACGCGTGTAGCGACCGATTGATTCGCCTTCGAGCCAACCGTCAGATGCCGTTCGGTTCACCGCCTGGCGAGCAGCGCGCGATTCGATTCCAAGCGCTTCAAGCGCGCCGACCAGCGTCGCGGTCCATACCGGCGTGTCATTCGGGCCAACCCATTGACCCAACACACTGATGAGAAGCGATCGCGCGCTCGGACCACCATCAGCCCGTCGACGAGTAGCAGTAGCAACAACCATTAGGGAAGATCGCCCTCGATCTCGCTCGGAGAAATACCGATGTAGCGCTCAAGCGCGAGCTGGTTGTTAAGGATGCGACTTTCTTCTTGCGAAAGAGTGATCCGTGTAAAGCCCGGTTGATGCAAACCGCGCTGGGCGGTGCGCAACATGTCGAAGTCCTGATTGAAGACGGTGCCGAAGGCCATTGAATCGAGCGGAACCTCAAGCTTCATTGGCTTGGCGCGCGGAGTACTTGCACCAGCACGATCGAAATTAAAGATGTCGAGCCAACATTCATCGGGCGTATCGCTAGGACGAGTACGCAGAATTGAAAGGAGGTCGGGATGCAAGAGAACCGTGATGTTGGGGAACACGTTGTGCTGATCCATCATCATGATCTGCTCATCGGTGTAGTCAGAAAGATCGACACCTTTCGCAGATTGCGCTTCGCGCACGCACGTCGCCATGACCTCAAAAAGGTTTGATCCCTCAGGAATAGTTGGCACTGGGCCAGGGGCCACGGCATCGAGTCCGGCGCGAGCTGAGTACACCGAAGCGAAGGCTTCCCAAACTTCTTGGTCGGTCGGAGTTGGTCGAATTCGCGGCGACGGAACGCCGTACAGCTGACGACTACGCCCGACGTGATCCCAGAACACCTGGTGGTTATCGAGGTCAGCGAAAACCTTGAGCAACTCAGGGTGCAAACCCTGCACGTGATAGGTCTCGCTAAATCCGTCAGCTGCGGTTTTCCAATTCGCCGGCACCTTCACACTGATTTCGAACCGGCAATGGAATTCGTCCATTTTGAGATAGGCGGCATCGGCGGGTGCGCCACCCAAATACGTAGCGAGACTCATCGCATTGGTGTCGAAGTTGACGAAGACGAGTGGCCCCCACGTATCGACAAGCACAGGACGAAGTCCGTACGCGTCGTTGTCGATCACACCAAAATCGCGACGGCTTGGGATCTCGCTGAGTGATCCGTCAAGATTCCAGCACCAACGATGGAAGCCGCACCGAAGTTCTGTTCGACCGGTGCCCGAGCCCGTGCAAAGTTCAATTCCGCGATGCATGCAGACGTTTTGGAAGGCGCGAAGCGTTCCTTCCTGATCGCGAAGGATGATCGCCGACAATTTTCCGACCGAAAACTCAACCCAGTCGCCTGGATCGCAGACCGCATCGATCGTGGTGGCCATTTGCCAAACTCGCGGCCACATGCGCTCTTCTTCGAGCGCGGCGAAGTCGGATGAGTAGTAGCGCTCGACCGGCACCGTGATTGGCCGGCGCGTCGTAGGCCCCGAACCTTCGGCTCGACTACGCAGTGTTCCGATGTCCTTGACGGGAACTTCCGTCGGTTCTGTGAGATCAGTCATCGTGTCGGTCCCCCGAATGGCGTGCGCAACGATCCTGCCACAGCAGAGTCAGGGCAGTCACAGGAACAAGATCACGAAGCGGGACGCCGATGCACGGTCACGACATAGTCCGGGTCTTCGCCCAACATCTCGCCCTCCCACCCCGCCGCATGTCGCTCCGGGACAAGGCCTTCACGCGAACACCAATCATCGAACTCAGCGATGGTTGGCCATGAGGCTTTCAGTTGATTGCCCATAACAAGCCATCCACCGGGAGCAACGTGCCGTGCACAGTTCTGCACAGCGCTGGAACGATCTGGCCCGTCGACGAAGCCGATGACGTTTCCGGCGACAACAACGAGATCAAACTGACGGCCGACGTCGACATTCGCAAGGTTTGCGAGTCGCCAATCGAGTTCCGGCGCCCGACGTTTGGCTCGTTCAAGAAGATCGGGGTCGAGGTCAACTCCAATGATGTCGACGCCGCGAGCGTTGAGTTCGATACCAACCCGCCCAAATCCACAACCCGCATCAAGCGCCGTCTTTGGTTCAAACTTCATGACGAAATCGACTTCACCGTGCGGGTTCTCGCCCTGTTCGGCCATGCGATCCCAGCGAGATTCGTAATCGTCGAGATCAACCGCTTTGCGCCATTGCGCCCATTGCGTTGAGCCAACTGTTGGATCCTCAGCCATTGGTGTCCTTGCGTTGTTCGAGAACTTGGGCCTCGACGGAATCGATCAGGCCCCAGGCCAATGCAGTCGTGGCGTCGATTGGCCGACCAGACAATCCGAAATATGCGGCGCGATGTCGGCCCACCCGACGCGGGATGCTTGAGGTGCCGCCCGCACCTGGCACAAGTCCCATCGAGATCTCTGGCAACAAGAAGGTTGTGCTTGGGTGAGCCACGACTCGCGATGCAAATGCCGGTAACTCCACGCCCGCCCCGACACATGTTCCATGGACATGGACCTCAACTCGGTCGGCGATCGCCGAAAGCGCAATCCCCGCATTGCGTCGCGTTCTGATGCTGTGAGCTTCTACCGGCGCGGGCGCAGTCCCGAACTCATCGAGGTCGCCGCCACTACAGAACGAGGGGCCTTCTCCGCAAAGCACCACGCGAGTGATCGTCTGGTCGACATCAACAAGTCGGAAGGCTTCCACCAGTTCATCGCGCATTCGCGCGCCGTAGGCATTGTGAACCTCAGGCCGATTCAACGTGATGCGCAACTCATCACCGGAACGCTCGACAAGCACAACAGAATGATCGGGTCGTGGTTTCGCAGTTCGAGAGACGCGACCAGCAAGCCATGTCGAATAATGCTCGCCTCCTTGAAGGAGGCTGTACACCCACGACTCAGCAACGACTGCTTCGGCCGGTGACGACTGTTCGCTCACGCGAAGCAATTGGGTAAGGCCAATCGACGCATCGGGTGACGCAACAATCGAAGAAACGAGCGAATCAACCATCTCATTCAACGCGGACCCGCAGGCAACCCATGGAGCAGGAGCTGCATCCGACGAACACAACAAAACATCGAGGCCAAGGACTGCGGGATTGTCGACAACACCGTTTTCCGAGACACCGAGAAGCACCACCGGAGCCGTCCCAAGAATTTGCGCAAGACGCATGAGGTCCGAGGTGGTGAATGGTGCCGTTAGATCGACGAGTACTGCAGGCCACGATGTCAGCGAGTCCAACGCGGTGTCATCGAGACCATCAGCAATGAGTTCGAGGAGAGCAGAAGGCGTTTGGGCGGCGATCATGAGTACACCAGCCTGCCCCCCACCCATGTTTTGTGCACATGCGATGCACTCGGGTCTGCGAGCACGTCCGCTAACGGCGCATCAAGGAGACAAAGATCGGCCCGAGCACCAACCTTCACGCGACGAATGGCGCCACCGGGATCAAGGGGATCGGTGAGATACCAACCGAGCGCAGTCGCGGCATCGACTCGCTCGGTCACTCCGAGATGTTGACCCGTGCGAGTCGTTCGTTTCGACGCCGCAGCGATGGCGAGCCACGGATCCGCCGATGTCACGGGCGCATCACTACCCGCCGCTACTCGAACACCTGCACGAAGCAACGACGCCGCTCGGTGAAGGATCGGAAGATCATCGCCATCAACAACCTCCAAGTAATGATCGCCACGTTCACTCACGAGCGCGGGCTGCACGATCACGGTCACTCCGCCCTCGGCAAGCAAAGAGTCGAGATCTTCCGGGAGCACCGAACCATGCTCGATGCGATCCCCTGGGTGCATCCCCGCAATCGCCAATGCGGTCGCCACCGTCACCGTCTCCACTCGTGAGACCGCATGGATCGCTACCGCACGTCCAACAGCGTGATGAACCTCAATCTGTTTGGCAAGCAGGTCAACATTGAGACCAACGACTTCGTCGACCAAAATCTTTACTGGACCAACCGTTGCCCAGTTTTCAATCGACGCGCGCTCATCATCATTCACGCCGAGCAGCGTCAAGGTCTGCGGCAACGAACCGCTTTGCACCGCTTGGCGAAGCAACTCGGCACGTCCGGCCCCGAGGTTGTACGTGGCATCGGTAACACCGGTAACTCCAAACGATGCGAGTTGGACACCGATTTTCTGAAGCGAAGGAGCAGTTAGTCCAACACGCTTCGCCAACCACGCATCTAGGCGAAGAAGCCGACCGGTTGGTTCACCACTGGCGTTGCGTTCAACTCCTGAAGGAATGTCTCCTTGAAGAACCGCA
>CAFBNA010000042.1_pt1 | contig 13216 bp, 9 predicted proteins | sample 7269141 | NCBI WGS metagenome assembly CAFBNA01 (sample SAMEA6814080, study PRJEB35770) | uncultured Microthrixaceae bacterium | biome: Freshwater; feature: Freshwater reservoir; material: water | place: Czech Republic | collected 2017-05-23 | depth 30m m
CGCTCCCTACGGTCGGCTTGTTGAAGTGTCATGTGTGAGCAGCACTTCGTGTGTGGCCGTCGGTCAATACGGCGATAATGCTGAGAGTAAACCCTTGGTGTTTGTGTGGGATGGCGTTTCGTGGACGCAACTTTCATCCCCCAATCTCAGTTCGGGCCGGAATTATCTGTCTGCGGTGTCGTGCGTGAGTGCGTCGTTGTGTACCGCAGTCGGCTTCTCCGTTGACGACGGCGGCAGTAACGCGAAGACATTGGTGGTTTCGCTCACCACCGCTCCGCCAGTTCCGACTCCTGATCCGATCGTTCCCGCGTTTACGGGGTAGCACCGGACCCCATTCACGACGTCCCAGCGCTGAGTCACGGGGTACGGTGATGCTCTTCGCGTGTGGAGCGCCGCAGTGGGGGATGGAATGGCTGGGTCAAAAGTCGAAGCAAGCGACGGCCGGTATCCGCGTGTCGATGTCCTTTTGGCGCAGGCCTCAGCGAACACCGGGCTGACCGACTTCGGACCAGGTGACTTTCGCGAAGGGCTTGACTGGCTCCTAAAAAGCGTTGCCGATGACGCAGAGTTCGATCCGTCGGTCGACGAAGCGGTGGTGGCGACGTTTCGCCGGCGCTTAGAGAACCGTCTGCATCTTGAAGCCTGGTTGGCGGACCATCCGGAAACGCTCGACGCACCGGTGCTTGGTCCCGTTGACATCATCGGTCTGCCCCGAACGGGAACCACAGCGTTGGCCAACATGATGTCGCTTGATCCGCAGTTTCGTTGTTTGCGGAGCTGGGAACAGTCCGAACCGATTCCACCGCCGACTCCTTCGACCGAAGCGACCGATGGGCGTCGTCTGCGAGCGGCCGAGGCGAACAAGGATCTGTCGCCAGAGTTGTTGGCGATGCATCTGTACGACCTCGATGCCACAACGGAAGATTCTGAAGTTCTGGGCATGGCCTTTCATGGCCAGCAGTACACGTTGCCGGTCTACAGCTATCACCAGTGGTGGCGAACGGCGGACTTCACTGAAACGTTTCGCTACCACCGACGCGTGATCCAGGTTCTGCAGTCCCAGTACCCACCGCAGACGTGGTTATTCAAGTCACCGCATCACAAGTTTCATCTTGAACCGATTGTTGCTGCGTACCCCGACATTCGTTTCGTGATGACTCACCGAGACCCTGCGAAATCGGTGCCTTCGTATTCGAGTCTTGTGTCGACGATCTTCCCGTTAGCGGCAAGTCCGCGAGACCTTCGTGCGGTCGGGCCCCAGGTTTCCAATCACTTGCGCGTTGGTATGGAACAAGCGATTGCCGCCCGTGATCGCTTGGCTGAGGATCGTTTCTTCGACGTTCATCACAACGAATTGGTGCGAGACCCCATTGGGGTTCTGCGCAAGGTCTATGACTTCCTCAGGCTCACGTTCACCGATGAGACCAAAGCGGCAGTCGAAGCGTGGCAGAGGGCCAACCGTTTGGGTGCCCACGGTGAACACCGCTACACGCCGGAGCAGTTTGGTTTGAGTGCCGAAGAGATACGAGCCGATTACGCGTTCTACATCGATCGTTTCGGTGTGGAACTAGAGGGGTGATCGAATGAACAACAATGAAAGCGATACGGGAGTGAGTTGGGCCGATCAGTTGGCGGCGCTGGGCCCTGTGGTCGATCGACTTCTGAAGATTTGGCGACCCGAGGGTGCAACACCAGCCGAACGCCAAGACATGAACAAACTCGCGCTTTCGATTTTGTCCGAAGGGTATTTGTGTCGGGTTTATACCGATGCCAATCGACCAGTGTTCATGCCGCTGTGGAACTACGCATTTAACCAGGGCGGGCCCTCTCCTGACTATGTGTATTCAACGACCGAAGTCGCGAGCGACGGCGTGTATCGGATCTCTGGTTACCGAGGAACCTCACGGTTCATTGAAATCACTCAACAGACCTTCGACATGATGAGTCCCTCGCAGGTCGACAACGGAAGCCGTGTCCCTGCAACTCACGATCTCGACGATCTAACGCTTGGCGCTGACGGTTACTTCAGCGTTGTGCTGAGCGCGGAACGCCCTGGTGGGCACACCGGTGATTGGTGGCAACTCGACGCCGAAACCTGTCGGTTACTGATGCGTAAGTGCTCTTGCGATTGGAATCGCGAACTTGATGCGAGTGTTGCCATCGAGCGCCTTGATGACAATGGGTCTGACATGACGCCGGAAGACATTTCGCGCCGCTTCGCTGAACTTCCTCAGTGGATCGAGGGGATGATCGGATTTGATATGCACCTCGTGCGGTTCTACCGAGAACACCACGGAGTCAACACGTTCCTGCGCTCAACGAAGATCGATTCGATTGGTGGTTTGCCCACGCAGGCTTATTACGACGGCATCCACGAGATCGAAGATGATGAAGCTCTGATTATTGAAACCGAGTTGCCCAAGACTGTTCGGTACTGGCAGGCACTCGTTGCCGACGACCGCTTCGCAACAGTCGATTGGGTGAATCGCCAATCAAGCCTTAACGACGTGCAAGCACATATCGATAGCGATGGAAAATTTCGAGCGGTGATCTCACGAACCGATCCGGGTGTTCCTAATTGGCTCGACAAAGCTGATGTTCCGTGGGGAATGATTCAAATGCGCTGGAATCACGCCAGTGATTTTCCTGATCCCACGATGATCAAGGTTCCGGTTGCTGATGTTCGACAGTATTTGCCGGCCGACACTCCGGTCGTGACTCCGGCCGATCGAAAAGAGCGTCTGCGCGTTCGTCGCGAAGGTGCGCAGTTGCGGCGGATCTGGTGAACTCAATGCACAACTTCTATAGGGGGAACTCATGAGGGCATGGCGAGTCCATGAATATGGCCAACCAACCGAGGTCTTGCGTCTCGACGAGGTTGATCTCCCTGAGCCCGGTCCCGGCGAGGTGCGAGTGAAAGCTCAAGCCATTCCGTTGAACCTCAACGACCTCGAACGCATTACCGGCGGCAACATGATGGTTCGTCCGGAGTTCCCCTATAGCCCGGGCATGGAAGCGTTCGGTGTTGTCGATGCATGCGGCGAAGGCGCTGAAGAGTGGATGGGCAAGCGTGTCGCTGCAGTGACCAAGCAAGCGTTCGGTGGATTCGCCGAGTACGTCATCTGTCCCACGATCGCAGCATTCGAAATCGACGAAGCGATTCCGCTCCCCGATGCCGCGGCATTGTTCTTCCCGTTCCACTTGGCGTGGCTTGGTCTGATTGATCGTGCTTCGATGAAAGCTGGCGACACAGTTCTTATTCACGCCGGAGCGGGCGGTGCTGGTTCGGCTGCGATCCAGATTGCGAAGGCCTTCGGTGCGCGTGTTTACGCGACTGCTGGCGGGCCGGAGAAGGTCGCGCTGTGCCGTGAACTCGGTGCCGACGTTGCGATCGATTATCTGACCGAAGATTTCAAAGCGGTCGTGCTCGCTGATACCGACAACATTGGCGTCGACATCGTGTTCGACAACGTGGGCGAAGCAGTGATGGCCGATTCATTCGCATGCACCGCGTACAACGGCACTTACCTCATGATGGGTTTCGCATCGAACAAGGTTGTGGCCGATGAGAAGTTCATCATCCCGCGCCACGTCACCATGGGGAACTTCAAACTGTGCGGCGTGCTGCTCAATTATCAGTCCGAAGACATGATCGGGCTGATCAAGCAGGGCATGGGCTGGAACGTTGCACCTCGTGAACTGGGCGAACTAGCCACTGCGGACATCGTCGAACTCGTAAAGGCGGGAACAGTTCGCGCCGTAGTCGGAAGTGCTCCGAGTTTCGAAGACCTTCCGGCGGCAATGGAAGCGATGGGCTCGCGCAACACCACCGGCCGCGTCATCGTGATGCTCTGATCACTTCAGAGCGCTGACGTCATTCTGGTGGCAGGTCGAAGTGCTCGATGTACTCGCGGAATTCGCCACGCACTGCCGCAGGATCAATGCCGTACTGATCGGGCTGGTAATCGTGGGTTCCGTGCACGCCAGGCGGATTCGCTGCGATGAACGCCTGCATGCCGCGGGCTGCTTCGTCGGACATCGGTAAACCAAGCGCGTCGTAGATCTGCGTGATCACGCCGAACTGGTCAGTAATGAAATCGCGGAACATCATGTCGTAGAAGATTGCATCTGGGTAGTCCTGTGCTTTGCGCACGTTGACGCCATGCATCAAGACGTCTCGAAGTCGAGGGGTCCAGTCAGCGGCGACTGCTTTAGGGTCAACATGGTCGCTACCCACGCTTCGCACGATGGTCGTGAGTGAGGCATAGGACGTCATGGACTTCACTGGATCACGGTGAGTGAACACGATGCGCGCATCGGGGTACGTGGCCAAAAGGTGTTCGAGACCCCAGAGGTGAGCGCCGGTCTTCAGCACCCAGCGGTCCTGCATGTTGAACGCCTGCATGTGCTGCAGTTGCTGCAGGTGGAAGTCGTACACGTTTGACCAATCGGCATCGCGATCAGTCCAGTCTTGGTAGCTCGAAACATTGAACTGATTGTGAAACAGCGGCGTACACATTGATTCGCCCATAAGCGTGACGCACTCTTGAGTCAGTTCAGCGCCGAGCGGGTGAATGGCCTTCAGTTGCTGATCTTCGATCGGGGGCATCGTTGCTGCACACATTGCGATTCGCGGATCGGTGGCGAAGGTTTCAGCTCGAGGTGGGGGAGACGGGAACATGCATTCCCACGTGAGTGGTGCACGGTTGGCCGGATCCTGAGCGAGGATGTCGTGCAAGATCGTCGTGCCCGTTCGAGGCATGCCGATGATGAAAACGGGTTTTTCGATCTTCTGCTGCGCGATCTCTGGATAGGTTGCGCGATCTGCGGTGTAGTTCAAGCGATTAACGGTGTGCAGTAGTGCTCGTTCACTCGCGATGAACTCGCCTGTGGGGTTGAGCTGTGCATCGGCGTGGAGCGAATCCATGAAACGGCCGAGACCTTCAAGGAAGAAGGCGCTGCCGTCACCAAGATCAGTGCGGCCTTCGGCGCGTTGTGAGGATTCAGCGAGGATTGCGTCAACGGTGAGATCGGTCATGGACCGACCGTATCGCTCCAGAGTTGGTGGGGCGTTCGATCGCGCCGTCCAGCAAAGGGAAGGGCAACAGTTGAGCCCTCAGTCTGTGCTGCGGCGTATGCCGCACAGATGACGTCGAGTACCCGTCGTCCAAATCGGGCGTCGATCGGTGATTGGACTCCATTCACAACATCACGAAGCGTCAGCATCTGATCGACGTATCCAAGTTGTTCGACCTGCGGGTCAGTAACGCCGACGAGAGGGGCGAGCGCGACGGGCTCACCGTTGTGTTCGATCCCAGGTTGGGGCATCAACTCGGTTCGCACGACGCCTGAGTCGCTTGATACTTGTATGTCCCACACTGCATCGGGATTGGTCCAGTTGGTTTCAATGCGAGCACGCAATCCAGAAGCAAAGGTGATGAATACCTCAGCGGTGTCGTCGACCTCGATATCTGCGGAATGACTCATGGTTGCTTCAACCGCCACTGGTGCGTCTGCCCCAGCAAGAAGGAGAGCGAGGGCGATCGCATGAGATCCGAGATCGAAGAGAACCCCTCCTCCACGAGCAGGGTCAAGGAACTCGCCCCAAGAGGGACGTGGGGAGAGCTGGCGAATCTCTATGTAGTTGAGTGCGCCGATCTGACCGACGAGCTGATTCGTGGCCACAACAAGAGGGGAGAAGGCGAGGTTCTCGGCGTACAGCACCTGTCCGCCGGCCTCGACCAGTGCATCGGCCTCGCCAAGTGTGGCGGCCAAAGGCTTCTCAACCATCACAACCGCACCTGATCGCAGAGCGTGCAGAGTGTCGACTGCATGACGGTCCGGTGGCGTGCACACCACGATTGCATCGGCCCCGGCGGGCAACGAGTCGAACGAAACCACCTCGGCACCAACTTGGCCGGCCCGCTCCGCTGCCCGAGCCTCGGTACGGGAGGCGATTGCGACGATGGGCGACTCAGTGGCTTCCGCAGCCATGGCGTGCACGACCGAAATGGTGCCGGCTCCAGCAAAGGCAAGTTTCACGAGGCCGACGGTACCGGCTCTCGGGTCGGCGAACTACGGTCAGGGGCTGATGGGGGAAACAGGGGAACTCAAGGGCATCGTGGTCGTCGATCTCTCGACGAACCTAAGCGGCGCGTACTGCGCAAAGTTGTTTGCTGATTCCGGCGCGACGGTGACCCGAGTGGAGCCGCCCGAGGGAGATCCGCAGCGCCACGCTCAATGGTCGGGGGTTCCCACAAGCGGTGATGCCCCGCTGTTCCGCTATCTCCGACATGGTCAGCGGTCGGTTACGGCTGTCGCTGGTGAGCCCATCATCGATGAACTTTGTGCCGCTGCCGACCTCGTGATCGTGAGTGGTCCTCCGCCTGGTGAATGGCCCGGCACCGTTGTGGTCGCTGCGACTCCCTACGGACTCACTGGACCATTTGCTGATCGTCCTGCAACTGAGTTCACGCTTCAGGCCGATAGCGGCGCAGTCGCGATTCGCGGCGTGCGCGAATTTCCGCCTATCCAAATGGGCGGGCGCATCGTCGAATGGGTAGGCGGCGCGTACGGTGCTGTTGCTTCACTGGCCGCGGTTCGACGTGCACGCGAAACCGGTGCGAGTGAACTCATCGATCTCTCGGTGTTCGAAGTCGCGAATGTAACTGCGACGAACTATTCCGACCTCTTCAACTCGCTTGCCGGGCGTCCCGAGCCCGACCCCACAGTTCCGCCACGCAATGTTGAAATTCCTTCGATTGAACCGACACTCGACGGTTGGGTTGGTTTCAACACCAACACTCGTGATCAGTGGGAGTCGTTCTGCATTCTGATTGAGCGTCCTGATCTGCTCGAGACGGCAGAGTTCGCCGCGCTCGCAACTCGTAATGCTCGTGCCTCCGAGTGGAACGCGATGGTGCGCGAGTACACGACCAAGCACACCACTGCAGAGATTGTTGAAGCTGCAGCAGCGTTGCGAATTCCGGTTGCGCCTGTTGCCGATGGAAAGTCCATTCTTGAACTTGATCACCCGCAAGAACGCGGCGTCTTTCTGCGCGATCCACTGGACGAGTTCTCGATGCCCCGCCGTCCGTATCTCATCGACGGAGTGCCAGGCAGCGCACCGCAGCCTGCGCCAGCGTTGGGTGCCGAGAACGGCGAGGCCATCCCGATGCGAACGCCACGGCCACAAGCGATTGCTGAATCGGTTGCGCTTCCCTTGGCCGGAATCACTGTCCTTGACCTCACGGCATGGTGGGCGGGCCCATCTGCAGCCGGAATGCTCGCAACCCTTGGCGCCGAAGTCATTCACGTTGAATCAACACGACGTATTGATGGCATGCGAACCGCGGGCGGCATGTTCTACAGCCGTCCCCAGTGGTGGGAGTACAGCGCATTCTTCTTGTCGGCGAATACCAACAAGTACGACGTCACCCTTGACCTCGACCGTCCCGAAGGTCGAGCGCTGGCGCTTGAACTCGCCGCAAAGGCCGACATCGTCATCGAGAACTTCACGCCCCGCGTCGTTGAAGCATTCGATCTCGACTGGGATGTCATCAAGAGTGTGAACCCGCGTGCGGTGATGGTGCGCATGCCTGCATTCGGACTCGACGGCCCATGGCGAGACCGCCCCGGCTTTGCCCAGACCATGGAACAGATCACGGGTCTGGCCTGGATGACTGGTCACCCCGAAGATCAGCCGCGTATTCAACGCGGTCCATGCGATCCCAATGGTGGATTGCACGCTGCGTTTGGTGCGCTCATCGGTTTGCAGCATCGCGACCGCACCGGCGAGGGCTGCCTCATTGAGGCCCCGATGTTTGAAGCGGCGATCAGCGTTGCTGCCGAACCGGTCATTGAGTGGACCGCACACAATCTCCGGGTCGAGCGAGAAGGCAATCGCAGTCCGTATGCCGCGCCGCAGAACCTCTACGCCTGTGAAGGCTTCGAGAATTGGTTGGCTGTTTCGTGTGCGACTGATGAGCAATGGAAATCGCTCGCGCGCGTGATCGGTCACCCCGAGTTGGCTGACGATCCGTCGTTGGCAACGCTCGCTGACCGCCGACGCGAGCACGATCGCCTCGATGCGCTGATCGGCGAGTGGGCCGCTCAGCGAGAGTTGAGTGAAGCGGTTGAGACTCTTGCTGCCGCTGGAATTCCGGCAGCTGAAACTCGAGATAACCGACGGTCTTCGGGCCATCCGCAGAACCTTTTCCGCGGATATTGCGAAGACGTCGACCACTCCGTTGTCGGCACTCACCCCACCCCGACCCTTCCGTTCCGCTACGGGAGCGTTGATCATTGGGTGCGCTTGCCTGCACCGACGCTCGGTGAGCACAACAAGGAAATTCTCGGCGGGATGCTTGGGCATTCCGACGCAGAACTTGCTGAACTGGAAGAGAAGGGCATCATCGGCGATTGGCCGATGGGCATAGAACGCTAAGTATCCATTGCTGGAAAATGTTTTAGGAGAACTCGACCATGACTGATTTGTTCGATACCTACAAGGTGATTGACGTCGACACTCATCTCACCGAACCACCAGATACCTGGACTCGGTCCTTTCCTGCCTCGTTGCACGACAAGGTCCCGCACATCGAACGCGTCGATGGAGTGGACCAGTGGATGGTCAGTGGCGAGCGAATCGGTGCGCCTGGCTACTACTCAATGGCGGGCTTCGACGGCATCATGCCGATCAGTACGCCGAAGACGTTCGATGACATCCATCCAGCAATGTTCGACGCGAAGGCGCGCCTAGCGTTTCTTGATGAAGAAGGTGTCGATGCGCAGATCCTCTACCCCAATGTGGGCGGATTCGGTAACGGGTACTTCTTGCGCCTCGGTGATCGTGAACTTGTCGCACAGTGCGTGCGTGCCTACAACGACTTCCTCACCGACTGGTGCAGCGCCGACCCAGCACGTTTGATTCCGATTGCCGCAGTTCCGTTCTGGGATCTTGATCTTGCAATTAGTGAAATCGAACGGTGTCTCGATATGGGCCACAAAGCGATCAACTTCTGCAACCAACCGCAGGACTATGGCCAGCCACCGTTGGCGAGCAAACACTGGGATCCAATCTGGAAGACCGTGCAGGACGCGGGCGTACCGGTGAGTTTCCACGTTGGTGGCGGTTCTATGGGAACGCTGTTCGAAGACACCGCCAACATGGGTTGGATGACGAACTTCGCCAAGGTGTCATCAATGATCTTCATGGACAACATGCGTTGTATGGCCGACCTGATCTTCGGTGGCATGTGTCATCGATTCCCCGAACTCAAGTTTGTTTCAGTTGAATCGGGTGTTGGTTGGCTGCCCGGTGCGCTCGAGACCTTCGATTGGCAGTGGAACAACGGCGGTGTTCGCGACGAACATCCCGAATACGAGCTCACTCCGAGCGAGTACTTCCGTCGCCAGCTTTACGGTTGTTTCTGGTTTGAACAGAAGTCGGCGCTTGCGGCGATCGACGTCCTTCCCGACAACATCATGTTCGAGACCGATTACCCACACCCCACGTGTATGCACCCTGGTCCGCGCACGGCAGCAACGCGTCCTCGTGAATACGCGCAGGAGTTACTCGGCGGACTTCCTGAAGATGTCATTCGCAAGGTTCTCTACGAGACCGCAGCAAAGGTTTACGGCATCTGATGGTCGCATCGGTTGTGCCCCCCGAGTTTGGTTCTGCGTTCATCGTTTCTGAGGTGCGAGGTCGAACCCTTCATCTACGTATCGATCGCACTGAACGGCGCAACGCTTTTACGCAGGACATGTATCGGGCACTGAAGCGCGCAGCGATCTGGGCCGACGGGCAACCCGAACTCGACTCGGTATGCCTTACCGGAACCGACAAGTGGTTTGCTGCTGGCGGCGACATGGCGGGCAAGTCTGAAGATTCCGAAGGCCTCGCGAACGAATGGGATGCCACCGACAACTTTCCGTTTCGACACATCGAACGCTGTCGAAAAATTTGGGTAGCGCGAATTAACGGTCTATGTCATGCCGGCGGACTCGACCTCGCGCTGCACTGCGATGTTGTTGTTGCGTCAGCTGATGCTCGATTCCGCATACCCGAGTTGCTCCGAGGAATCCCCGATCCGTTTATGTCCGCCCGAATTGCTGAAGCCATTGGCATAGCGAAGGCCCGGTACCTCTTCTTCACCGCTGCTGAGATTTCTGCAACCGAAGCCGACCAAATGGGGCTCATCGGAAAGGTCGTCCCTCATGACGAACTCGAGGCGCAGACCGATTGGGTACTTGAGCAGATTTCGCTGACTGGTCCCGAAGCCCGTGCTGCTATCAAGCGGGACCTCAACGCCCGTTTGCCCATGTCTGACACCGGTCTCTTCCATCGAACGATGATGAGTCCCGAGATGGTCGAGGGAATGCGGGCATTTGTCGAAAAGCGTCCTGTCGACTGGCCGCGGGGCTGACCAAAGGACCTAGGCACACGCCGGTACGCTGGGGCTTCGCATGAAGAAGCTGATTCAGTTCGGGGCCGCGATTTGTAGCGGGGGTGTCATCGTCGCTGTCGCGATGGCAATTCTCATTCCCTCGGTGGCCCGAGTCGCTTCGGCAGTCGAAGGTGGCGATGGTGCCATCGATGTTTCCGAGTTCCAGGACTATGCCGTTCGTTCACAGGTGTTTGCTTCCGATGGCTCGCTGATCGCGACCTTGCACGGCGACGAGAATCGCGATCCAGTGCCGTTGTCGTCGATGCCCGACACGATTAAAGATGCTGTGCTGTCGGTGGAAGACGCGCAGTTCTACGAACACATCGGCATCAACCTCCGAGGTCTTGTCCGAGCGCTCGTCCAGAACGTGCAGGTTGGCAAAGTCGATCAGGGCGGTTCAACGATTACGCAGCAGCTCGTGAAGAAGGCGTTGCTGAGCGACGAACGTGTTCTCAATCGCAAGACCAAAGAAGCTGCTCTTGCGATTCGCCTCGAAGGCCAGTTGTCCAAGGACGAGATCCTTGAGCTCTATCTCAACACCATCTATTTCGGTAATGGCGCGTATGGCGTTCAGGCCGCCGCCGAAACGTATTGGGGCAAACCCGTTGCCGAGTTGAACTGGGCCGACAGCGCGCTGTTGGCGTCGATGATTTCGAACCCGGTCGAGAACGATCCCATCCTGCATCCCAAGAAGGCCAAAGAAGAGCGAAAGCTCGCCCTCGACCGCATGGTTGCCAACGGAGTGATCACTCGGGCACAAGCCAACGAGTACGACGCGCTTCCGCTTCCGGTTGGTCGCTGCACCGGAATCGCCGCTGGATTCCGACCAGTCGATTGCGGCGCGATCAATCAGCCTCCCGAAGACAGTTACTTCGTTGAAGAGGTGAAGCAGCAACTTCTTGCCGACACTCGACTTGGGGCAACCTACGAAGAGCGTTACGCACAAGTCTTCGGTGGCGGCCTGCAGATTCACACCACGCTCGACCCGATTGCGCAGAATGCTGCGCAAGACGCGCACGACAACACGTTCCCTTCAAATGTTCGTGCCGATGCTGATTCAAAGGGGATTACTACCGCAATGGTGTCTGTTGAGTCGGCCACTGGTGCGGTGCGCGCACTCGTCGGCGGCCCCGGATTCGCCGATTACAAGTACGACATCGCCACCCATGAACCCGGTCGTCAGACCGGTTCAACGTTCAAGACCTTCGTGCTTCTCACTGCGCTCGAACAAGGCGTGTTGCCTGACGACACGGTGGGCGGAGGTGGCTCGTGGCCGAACCCCGGCAGTACGCCTAACCCCTACGTGATTACCGGTGGTGGCGGAACTCTCACTGGGGTGACGGCAGCGTCTTCAAATGGCGCATTCGTTCGTCTCGGCCAAACCGTTGGGCTTGAAAACGTGATGTACACCGCGCAACGACTTGGGGTGAGTAGCCAATTCGATCCGCGCGCGAAGTCGATGCCGCTGGGCGTGTTCGATGTGACCCCACTCGAAATGGCCTCTGCGTATTCGGCAATCCCGAATGGTGGAGTTCGCGAGCCTTCGTATTTCATTGATCGCGTTGAAGATCGGACTGGCGCAGTGCTGATCCAGCATGAGGCCAATCCGACACGTGGTGTGAGTTGGCAGAGCGCCTGTCTTGCCACGCAGATCCTCGCCAACAATGTGCAGAACGGCACCGGTACCAATGCGCAGTTGAAGGGGCAGTCGGCTGCAGGGAAGACCGGAACCACCGAAAGCAACTCAAACACGTGGTTTGTGGGATTCACTCCACAACTCACTACGGCAGTCTGGATGGGTATTCCCGCTGAAGGCACCAAGCCCATGGGGAATCTTGGTGGTCGCGAGCAGTTCGGTGGTTTGTGGCCGGCAACGATTTGGCACAACTTCAACCAGGCCTATGTCGACCAGACCAAGCAGAAGCGTGTCGAATGGCCGACCTGCGCCGCACCGACTCGTGCAGGCAAGCCGGCTTCGGGTGCGAGCGACCCTTATGGGATTCTGAACGGCGCAGAGCCAACGGTGGAAGAGACAACGACAACGACCAAGAAGCCGGCGACAACGACAACCACCCGACCTGGCACCAGTACGACGAGGTCATCGACAACAACCTCGTCGACGACAACGACGGCATCGACGACCACCACCACCACAACCCTTGGTAGTCCGGCTAACTGATCGATGCGACAGCAAGGGCGATCACGCGTAAGGCTGTGCAAATGACAGATCTCGAGCGGCTCCTTGACCTGCAGGCCAACGACACCGCCGCTGACCAACTGCGTCACCGACGCAAGTCGTTGCCCGAGCGCGCCGCTTTGGTCGAGCTTGACCGCAAAGAAAGCGCCCTTCGTGCCGAGGTCGCCGAGCCTCAGGCCGAGCGCGATGGATTGGCTCGTGAACAGAAGCGACTCGAAGACGAGATCGCGACGGTTGAAGGCAAAGCGGCGCACGTGGAAAAGCAGCTGTACGACGGATCGATGACGTCACCAAAGGAAGCACAAGGTCTTCAGGCCGACCTCGAGTCGTTGAAGCGTCGACAAGCCTCGCTCGAGGACGAAGTCATCGAACTCATGGAACAGATCGAACCGCTTGATGAACAGCTTGCCGCATCGGTTGTTTCGCTTGCCGCGATCCATGCTGAACGCGAGCAGGTGAAAGCTTCACTCGTTTCGTCTGAGGCTGTCGTCGATGGGGAAATTTCTGACACCGCAGCAGCACGACAGGCCCTTGTCGATGCAGTGCCTGCGACATTGATTGCGGAATA
>CAFBNA010000044.1_pt1 | contig 12536 bp, 12 predicted proteins | sample 7269141 | NCBI WGS metagenome assembly CAFBNA01 (sample SAMEA6814080, study PRJEB35770) | uncultured Microthrixaceae bacterium | biome: Freshwater; feature: Freshwater reservoir; material: water | place: Czech Republic | collected 2017-05-23 | depth 30m m
TCGAGATCGTCGACATGCTCGTGCGCTCGGGTGCGCTCGACGTCATCGTTATCGACTCGGTTGCGGCGCTTACGCCTCGTGCTGAAATCGAAGGCGAGATGGGCGACAGTCACGTTGGTCTGCAGGCCCGCCTTATGAGCCAGGCATTGCGCAAGCTCACGGCAAACCTCAACAAGTCCAACACCGTCTGCATCTTCATCAACCAGCTGCGCGAGAAGATCGGCGTCATGTTCGGCTCTCCCGAAACCACCCCTGGTGGCCGGGCGCTGAAGTTCTACTCCTCAGTTCGTCTCGACATTCGTCGCATCGAGTCCATCAAGGACGGCGTCGAGGTCGTGGGTAACCGCACCCGCGTCAAGGTCGTCAAGAACAAGGTGGCCCCGCCGTTCAAGCAGGCCGAGTTCGACATCATGTACGGCAAGGGTGTCAGCCGCGAAGGTTCGACCATCGACATCGGTGTCGACCTCGGCTTCGTGAAGAAGTCGGGTGCTTGGTACACCTACGAGGGTGAACAGCTTGGTCAGGGACGTGAAAACGCCAAGACCTATCTGCTCGAGAATCCCGAGGTCATGGTGGAAATCACTGAGCGCATCCTCAGCAGTGTGGGTATTGGCGAAAACGCCGAGGTCCCCGAGGACGCCGAGGATGTCATGAACGCCGAGCACGACGTGCCGATTTCGCTCGACGACTGATTCCCCCGTCGTTTCTGCAGTTTCTGTCGTTCCTGCCATCCCGAACGGTCCCGAGGCGCCACTGGCCCTCGGGACCGTTCGCGTATCCCCGGTAGCCTGTCGCCGTGACTGATCAGCCCCGCAGCTACGCCATCCGCACCTATGGGTGTCAGATGAACGAGCACGATTCCGAACGCATCGCTGGGCTCCTCGAAGCCGATGGGCTGGTTCTGGCCGAGTCTGATGAAACGGCCGATGTCATGGTGTTCAACACCTGCTGCATCCGCGAGAACGCCGATAACAAGTTCTACGGGCATCTTGGTCGATTCAAAAACATCAAAGAAGAACGTCCTGACATGGAAATCATCGTGAGTGGGTGTTTGGCGCAGAAGGACCGCGACGCCATCGCCGCTCGTGCGGGCCATGTCGATGTTGTTGTTGGCACCCACAACGTGCACCGAGCGGTGGAGTTGTTGCACGAATCGCGTCAGTCCGGACCGATCACCGAAATCTGGGACGAAGCGCTTGATGACGCAGCGACGTTCCCCTCGGCGCTGGCGGTGCGACGTGAAGTCGATTGGTCGGCATGGGTCACGATCCAGGTCGGTTGTGACAACACCTGTGCCTACTGCATCGTTCCAGCAGTTCGCGGTCGTGAGATCAGCCGTCCGTTCGGCGAGTTACTCACCGAGGTTGAACGCCTGGCAAATGACGGCGTTCGGGAAATCACCCTGCTCGGACAAAACGTGAACTCTTACGGCCGAGATCTCACCAGCGCGCGCCGAGCACTTGATCCAGCTGCAGACGACGCCGATGTTGTTGGCAGCCAATGGCTTGGCGATCGCCGCGCCCGACCGCTCTTTGCTGATCTCCTTACTGCGGTAAGCAACATTGAGGGTATTGATCGGGTGAGATTCACGAGCCCACATCCCAAAGATCTTCGTGAAGACACGATCGCAGCGATGGCATCGAACCCGTCGGTGTGCTCTCACCTTCATTTTCCATTGCAGTCCGGCAGCGATCGGGTCCTCGCGCTGATGCATCGCGGCTACACCGCCGAGCGTTACCTCGAAAAGCTTGCGGCGGCCCGAGCCGGAATTCCCGATCTTGCGGTCACGACCGACATCATCGTGGGTTACCCCGGCGAAACCGAAGAGGATTTCGAACGCACACTCGAAGTTGCTGCTGCTGCGGAATATGACTCCGCGTACACCTTCATCTTCTCGCCACGGGAAGGAACCGAAGCGGCCGACATGGTCGATCAGTTCTGCGACCCGGTCGAAGTTGGCGATCGCTTTGAGCGATTGCGCGTCGTGGTCGAGCGCTCTGCGCTCGCGAAACACATGGCCCGCATTGGTCGCACAGAACACATGATTGTCGAAGGCCCGTCGAAGCGAGACCCCGAGGTCTTCACCGGCCGAACTGTGCAGAACAAGTTGGTGCACTTCACGAGTGATCGCCCGTTGCGTTCTGGCACCTTGGCAACTGCGTTGATTACCGAGGCGTCGACGCACTTCCTGCGCGGCGAATTGGTTGAGGTGCTTTCGGTCTCGCGTCACCGCACTCGTTTCGCAGTTACTGCAGGGTGAGTTCGTCGCCACGGTTTCGTCCTAGCGGTCGACACCTCGCGCTTGTAGGTCCGACTGCTTCGGGGAAGTCCTCGTTGGCGATGGCGTTGGCGCGTAGCCACAGTGACATTGAACTTGTCACGGTGGATTCGATGCAGGTCTACCGCGGGATGGACATCGGTACCGCGAAGCCGACGGCGGCCGATCAATCCGAAATCGTCCATCACCTTCTCGATGTGTGCGAGCCCGATGACGATTACACCGTCGCCCGATTCCAACGCGACTGCTTTGCAGTGCTTGAAGACGTTGAAGAACGCGGCAAGCGTGCCGTGCTCGTCGGCGGCACTGGGCTTTACCTCCAGGCAATCACCGATGATCTTGAGATCCCGGCTCGATTTCTCGATGTACGCGCTGAACTCGAAGCCGAGCCCGACACAGCGGTGTTGTTTGCCCGCCTCGAGGAGCTCGACCCGCTCGCCGCGTCACGGATGGAGCCCACGAATCGTCGACGCGTCGTGCGGGCGCTCGAAGTCACCGTTGGGAGCGGTCGGCCGTTTTCGTCATTTGGACCTGGCCTTGAGGAGTATCCGGCTGCGCCGTTCCCGGTCGTGGGGCTAGCGATGGAACGTGATGTTCTCGACCGACGAATCGCTCAACGCTATGAACAGCAGCTGGCCGACGGGTTTCTGGCTGAGGTCGAGGCCCTCGTGAGCCGTCCGGCAGGGCTCGGACGCACGGCTCGTCAAGCACTCGGGTACGCCGAACTGCTTGACCACATCGAGAACGGAACACCACTTGATGACGCGCTCGAAACGGCAGTGACACGGACTCGTCGATTCGCTCGGCGCCAGCAGCGATGGTTCGGCCGAGACCCCCGAATTAACTGGATCGAGACCGATGGTGAAGTTTCGGCAAATGCACTCGCCGAACTCGCCCGCGGGCTGATTGACTGAACCCACCATGAGACTCACCAAGCACCACGGTCTGGGCAACGATTTCGTCATCGCTCTCGAGGAAGTCAACGGACCTCTTCATGGCGATGCCACTTTGGCCCGCGCACTCTGCGACCGTCGTCGGGGTATCGGTGCCGACGGTCTCATCATTGGGTCTCGTCCCGCAGCCGATGCGACTGGCCCCGATGGCCGATCAATCGATGTCGTGATGCACCTTTGGAATGCCGACGGAAGTCGCGCCGAAATGAGTGGCAATGGCATTCGCTGTCTTGGCCAAGCACTCGCGATGGCACGAGATGATCACGAAGCCACCTATGCCGTCGCCACCGATGGCGGTTTTCGAGAGCTCGTTGTGCATGACGATGCAACCCATCGACTCGCCACTGTGAGCGTCACGATGGGCCTCGTTGGCGAAGGTCCAGAAGTTCCTCGTTCTGTTGCGGAACGACTCGGCGGCGATCGACATGCCACGGCCGACCTCGGCAACCCGCACATCGTTGTACTTGTTGCCGATCTGGCATCGGTCGACCTCGTGGGCACAGGTGCGTGGATCGAGTCGCAGTTCGATGCGGGTATCAATGTCGAATTCATCGCGACAGGGACAGAGCCCGATTCGCTCGACCTGCTCGTGTGGGAGCGCGGTGCGGGCGTGACCGAAGCCTGCGGCACTGGCGCTACCGCCGCCGCAACGCTGGCTCATCAGTGGGGCCTGGTAGGTCGTGAAGTGCGCGTGGTCATGCCCGGTGGTTCGGCTGAAGTGATTGTGGCCACCTCACCCGATGGCGAACCGATACTCATCGGACCTTCGCAACACATCGCCACTATTGAGCTTCCGGATGCCTGAACCAACCTCGCCGATTGTCGGCGATCACCGCGGCGGCTTCGGCGCGTTCGCCGGTGAAAGTTCGGGGCTCATCGACCGTACGTTCCGTGAACGGATCGTTCTGGTTGGTGTGACCTTTCCCACCGAAGACGAATTCGATACCGAACGTCATCTCGATGAACTCGCCCTTCTTGTCGACACGGCTGGTGCAGACAGCATCGCCCGCGTCGTGCAGCGCCGACACGCTCCCGATCCGGCAACGTATTTGGGAAGCGGAAAGGTCGAGGAATTGCGTGAACTCTGTGTGTCGGTCGATGCCGACACTGTGGTGTTCGACAACGAACTTTCGCCTGCACAGCAGCGAAACCTTGAAAAGTTGTTGGGTCGTTCGGCGATTGATCGCACCGCGGTCATCCTCGACATCTTCGGTCAGAACGCGCACAGCTTGGAAGGTAAGGCCCAGGTTGAATTGGCGCAGATCCGCTATCGACTTCCGCGGCTGCGTGGAAAGGGCAATCAACTTTCGCGTCAGGGCGGTGGCATCGGCGCTCGTCAGGGCGGTGGCGAAACGCAGCTCGAAGTCGATCGTCGGCGACTCCAGCGACGGATGCACAAACTCGAAGCCGACCTTCGGGAAATCTCTCGGGTGCGAGATACCCAGGCGAAAGCTCGCCAACGTTCACGGCTTCATCGAGTCGCAATCGTTGGCTACACCAACGCTGGTAAGTCCACGCTTCTGAATCACCTCACCGATGCAGGTGTGCTTGTCGAAGATCGCCTTTTCGCAACACTTGATGCCACGACTCGCCGACTGCAGTTGCCGGGTGGTGAATCGGTCTTGCTCACCGACACCGTTGGATTTATCACCAAGCTTCCAACTCAACTCGTTGAAGCGTTCAAGTCCACACTCGAAGTTGTTGTCGACGCAGATCTCTTGGTTCACGTCGTTGATGGTTCGGCGGCCGACCCGGAATCCAACATCGAAGCTGTCGACCGAGTACTGAACGAGATCGGCGCTGCAGACGTTCCTCAAATGCTTGTGGTGAACAAAATCGATATCGACCCGGATGGCGCCAAACAGCTGCTTGAAGACCATCCCGGTTGCGTCGCGCTGTCGGCCAAAACGGGCGAGGGCGTGGCCGACATGTTGCGCACGCTCGCCGACCGATTGCGTGGACTCTCGACCATCACGGAACTACTCATTCCCTTTGATCGGGGTGACCTTCTGGCCGCATTGCATCGCGAAGGTGAAGTCCTGCTTGAAAGCCCTGCCGACGGCGGAATGCTGGTTCGGGCCCGCCTTGACGAGGTTTCGGTGAGTCGTCTCCACGAGTACGTCGTGAGCGGTCAGACTCTGCGTTCATGACTGCAGGATTCACGCCACCTCCCTATCCCTACGATCGGCTCGATGCGTTCAAGTCGATTGCTTCGGCGCACGAGGGTGGAATGGTCGACCTTTCGATCGGCGATCCATTCGATCCTCCGCCTTCGGTTGTGATCGAAGCGCTTGCGTCATCGGCGAGCGAGCGCAGTTATCCCGCGTCAATCGGATTTCCCGCCTATCGCGAAGCGGCAATCGGCTGGATGAAACGCGAACTTGGCGTCACCGTTGGTCTGAAGGAAATTGCTGCGTGTATTGGCACCAAAGAATTTGTCGCCGGACTTCCGCATTGGCTTCGGTTGCGCACTCCTGATCGCGACACGGTTCTGTATCCGGCCATTAGTTATCCCTCGTATGCGATGGGCGCAGAACTGGCCGGAGCTCGCGCCGTGCCTGTTCCGGTCACGGCCGATGGTCGTAGTGATCTCGATGCCATCGATCCTGCTGATGCGGCGCGTGCGTTGTGTCTTTGGGTGAACTCGCCGGGAAATCCCACCGGACACCTTGACGATCTTGAAGCCGCAGCGAATTGGGGCCGAGCACACAATGTCCCGGTGATTTCCGACGAGTGTTACGTCGAATTCACTTGGGACGGCCGCGGTCGGACAATTCTTGAACACGGTCTCGATGGCGTGTTGGCCGTTCATTCGTTGTCGAAGCGGTCGAACCTTGCAGGCGTGCGCGCTGGCTTCTACGCAGGCGATGGCGATCTCGTTCATTATTTGTCAGAACTACGTAAGCACGCCGGCTTCATGGTTCCTGGGCCTGTTCAAGCAGCAGCAGTTGCCGCGTGGAACGACCAAGCACATGTTGATGTGCAACGACAGCGCTACCTCGAACGACTTGAACTCTTCCGCACCGTGCTGGCGGGAATTGGTGTCGATGCACCAATGCCCGGCGGCGCGTTTTATCTGTGGGCCGCGGCGCCCGACGGCGACTCGTGGGCGTTGGTCGAGAGACTCGCGGCCGAAGGTGGGGCGTTGGTGTCGGCAGGAGAGTTCTACGGGCCGGAAGGTAGCGACTTCATTCGTGTCGCTGTCGTCCAATCAATGGAGCGTCTCGAACTCGTTGGACGACGCCTCGGGGTTCTCTAACCGCGTTTGCAACCGATTCGTGACCGGTTGACGAGGAATCTGGACCATCTCCCCGACGCGCTGGTCGTTACGTCGGCCATGATCGACCTATGACGCAAACGATTCACCAGCCACTGGTTGTTCCGAAACGATCCAAAGCCGGATTCATTTGGGCCGCGGCCATCTTTGTGGTGACAAGTGCCATCGGCATTGGTCTTGTGATCGGTTCGTTCTTCGTTCTGGCATCGTCCATTTCGGGATTCAAAGCGATTGATGCAGGCGAGACGTCGAAGGTCCAACTCGGAACGGGCGAGTGGTACGTCTTTGGTGGCGCGTCGAGCACGTTCGGCATGGGGCAGATCACGATCGACATCACTGACCCATCTGGGGCTCAGGTGACTCCCAATACCTCTGCGGCGACCTACAGCGCGGACGACAACGGCATGAAGTACGAGTCGTTTGGTTCCTTCGATGTGAAGACCGCTGGGATCTACACCGTGAGTGTCGATGGCCCCGCGGGTACCACTGCTCGAATCGGTCAGATCTCGTTGCTCAGTTTCATCGGCATGCTTGTCGGCGGCATTGCAATCGGTGCGCTCGGCTTCGTCGTTGCGCTGATTGTGTTGATCGTGACCCTTGTTCGTCGATCGCGTTCGAAACGGACGATGGCTCCGCCGATGCGTTCCGGCCCGCCTCCCGCGCCACCTGCACCTCCTGCGGTCACTGCAGTTCCGATGGCATCTCCGCCTCCGCCCGCCCCTCCGGCGCCTATGTCTCCGCCTCCACCCGGAAACTGAGCACCGAGGGCGTGGCTCGCGGGCGGTAGCCTGCGCCGCTATGGCTGATCTTGCTTCGACAATTGATGAACTCTGGAACAACCGCGACTCTCTGAGCGCTGCCGACACCGATGCGGTCGCTTCCGTTGGGCAAGCAATCGCGCTGCTCGACTCAGGCGAGGCCCGTGTGGCAGAACTTGGTGCCAATGGCGAACCCATCGTCCATCAGTGGCTGAAGCACGCGATCCTGCTGTACTTCCGCCTTTCGCAAATGGCCACCATCGAACTCGCCCCTTTCGAATTCGCCGACAAGATTCCGCTCAAGAGCGACTTCGCTGCGTCTGGCGTCCGTGTCGTTCCTGGCGCTTCAGCTCGTTACGGCTCATTCCTTGACCGCGGTGTGGTGATGATGCCGAGTTACGTGAACATTGGTGCTCGCGTTGGCGCCAACACCATGGTCGACACTTGGGCCACGGTCGGCAGTTGCGCGCAGATCGGCGCCAATGTGCATCTGTCCGGTGGTGTTGGCATCGGTGGCGTGCTCGAACCGCCGCAGGCTGCCCCCGTCATCATCGGCGACGATGCGCTTATCGGTAGCCGCTGCATCGTTGCCGAAGGTGCTCGTGTCGGTAACGGAGCGGTGCTCGGCGCTGGTTGCATCCTCACCGCCTCGATCCCTGTGATCGATGCCGAAACTGGCGAAGAACTCAGCCGCGGCGTCGTTCCTTCGTGGAGCGTTGCCGTTTCGGCTACCCGTCCCCGCACCTTTGCTGGCGGCGAGTTCGGTCTTCCCTGTGTGCTTGTGCTCAAGCGCCTCAAGGAAGGCGAGCGTCACGACAAAGCTGCGCTCAACGACGTGCTTCGCGATCACGGCGCAGCGACCTGATCATGGCCTCCAACGATCGCACCGATCTGTTGGCCCGTACGGCCGCGCTTGTCGACGTTGCGTCGCCGAGTCGCGCTGAAGGTCCAATTGTCGATTCGATCGAGGCGGAACTGCGCGCTCATGCGCATCTCGAAGTGACTCGGGTTGGCGACAATCTTGTTGCCCGCACGTCACTCGGGCGGCTTCACCGCGTTGTGCTTGCTGGCCATACCGACACCGTTCCTGCGGCCGACAATGCAACCGCTCGCATTGAAGGTGGCCGACTCTTCGGCGTCGGCTCGGCCGACATGAAGGGCGGGCTCGCCGTAATGCTTGAGCTTGCGGCCACGCTCACCGAACCTGTCGTCGATCTCACATTTGTCTTCTACGCCCGTGAAGAAATCGCCAGTGCGGAAAGTGGATTGGGCGAACTCTTCGACGCTCGTCCCGACCTTCTCGTTGGCGACATTGCCATTCTCGGTGAACCGACCGATGCTCGCATCGAAGCCGGTTGCCAAGGAACGTTGCGTATGCGCGTGCAATTGCAGGGTGTTCGCGCTCACACCGCTCGGCCCTGGATGGGCCGCAATGCCGTACATCGTTTGTCGGGCCTGCTTTCGGCGCTCGATTCCTACGAAGCACGTTCGCCAATCATCGATGGCTGTCAGTTCCGCGAAGCGCTGCAAGCCGTTGCAATCGAAGGCGGTGTTTCCGGAAATGTCGTCCCCGATTCTGCGAGCGTCACCGTCAACTTTCGCTTTGCGCCCGATCGTTCAGCATTCGACGCGGAAACTCATGTTCGTGAACTCTTCGCGCCGTTCCTCGAAGAAGGCGATGTTGTCGAGGTGCTCGATGTTGCCAACGCAGCAGCACCAGGACTGAATCATCCGTTGCTTGCATCGCTTGTTGAGCGAAGCGGTTCGCAGGTTCTCGCAAAGTTGGGCTGGACCGATGTCGCTCGCTTTGCTGCACACGGAGTGCCAGCAGTGAACTTTGGGCCCGGTGACAGCACCATTGCGCATACGGCAGGGGAGTACCTCGATCGTGCGCCGCTTGAACGTGTGCATGCAGTACTCGTCGGATTATTGACCGAGGCCTGAACGCAAACGTGACGTGTGCTGGTGCACACGTCACGTTTGAACCGAGGAGGTTGTGGTTCAGAGCTTGCGCATAACCGTGACGACTTTGCCGTACACGGTGACTTCCGAAGAGTGGAACTCCATTGGCGAAAGTCGTGAGTTGGCGGGGAGCAACGTGACGGTGTCGCCGCTGCGTGTCCATGTCTTGACGGTGGCTTCGTCGCCAGGAATGCCAACGACGACGATGTCGCCCTTCGACACGTTGGTGCCGGCCTTGGCCACGATGTAGTCGCCATCGAAGATGCCGGCGTCGATCATGGAATCACCACGGACACGGAGCATGAACAGCTCGCCGTCGCCACACAGATCGGTGGGCACCGGCATGATTTCTTCGACGTTCTGTTCGGCGAGCACGTCGGTGCCGGCGGCAACATCGCCAACAAGTGGCACGTGACGGAACGGACGGCGTTCGCCGGAAGCGCCAGAGTTGGGGTCGTAACGGACTTCCATGGCGCGGGGCTTGGTTGGGTCACGGCGCAGGTAGCCGAGCTCGTTGAGGCGATTGAGGTGGTTCTGCACGCTCGATGGTGAGGTGAGGCCAACGGCCTGTCCGATCTCACGCACTGACGGGGGATAGCCCCGCTCGTTGAGGTGCTGATCGATCACATCGAGGATCTGTTGCTGGCGGGGAGTGAGGCGGTCGGTGCTCATTGAGGACTCCGGATGTTGGGGACGAATGGGGAGAACGGAGGGGCGGAAAGCCGGTGGGGCCGTCGAACCTCTGTACGACAGTACCGGCTCGAGGGGCCCGAGGCAAACACCCGTTCGATTGGGTCTTGACATCGAACGGGTGTTCGTGTTTCGATAGTGCCACACGAACGGGCGTTCGATCCGTTCACTCTCACCCCAGTTCCCCCTTTGCTTTCCCGACTGTCACACCCCACGTGGAGACTTCCCTCATGGCTGCAATCCTCAATCCCACCGCCCTTTCCGCCCCCGCTACTCAGAGAGGCACTGCCGACCTGGCCGAGTCCCTCCTCGAGGGCTCCTCGCCGGTTGCCCCCTGGAACCGTGTCGAGGCCTTCGAGCCGCGGCGTCCGGTCCGTCATCTGCAACTGGTGACCGAGCCGGCAGCAGCTGCCCCCGCTGCTCGTCGCAGCCCGGTGCGTGTGCTGCTGGCGGGGCTCGGTCTTGCCGTGCTCGTTGCCTTTGCGGCGATGGGCATTGTTCCCTTTCTCGGTGCCGACGCTGCTGCCTCCACGCCGGCGTCGTCCGCCGACACCACGAGCCCGGCCGGTGCCGACGCCCTGTCCGCGTCTGTACCGGTTGTGGCCCCGGTGGCCGTCGTTGCACCTCTCGAGATCGTCGTCCAGTCTGGCGATTCGCTCTGGACCGTTGCTCGTCGTCTGCAACCGCGTGGAGATCTTCGTCACTTGGTCGATCGTCTGATCGAGCGCGTTGGTAGCACCAGCGTCACCCGCGGTCAGCACATCGATGTGAGCGGTCTGCTCGACTGAAATTTTGCAGCGCCAGCGCGCGTCATTCGACGTGTGACAAAGATCCGCCTTTGATGTGGCACAAAAAATCACGGTGTTCGCAGTAGTTTCGGTGCGTGCGTTGTCCCGCTTGTACTCACCTCGACGACAAAGTTGTCGATTCTCGACAGTCAGACGATGGCGATGCCATTCGTCGACGTCGCGAGTGCCTTGCTTGTGGCGCGCGGTTTACGACCTTTGAACGGCTTGAACTTGTCCCGATGATGGTTCTCAAGCGATCGGGTGATCGCGTGCCGTTCGAACAGGCGAAGATCACCGAAGGCATCGCTGCTGCGGCCAAAGGTCGGCCAATCGACGAGGGTGTCATCGAGCAAGCAGCCGCATCGATTGCTGAAGAACTTCGTCTCCTTGGTCCAGAACTGACGAGCGAACAGGTTGGTTTTGCTGTCCTTGAACACCTTCGCGAAATCGACCACGTCGCCTACATGCGCTTCGCCAGCGTCTACAAAGGTTTCGATGACGCTGCCGATTTCCAGCGCGAGATCACGTTGCTAACAAAAGCAACGGAACCAAAGCGTCACGATTCGCGCGCGTAGCGCAACAACAACACGTCATCTTCAACGATGACGCGTGCGAGTTGAAGGCTGCGAGCAATGCTTGACGACGATCGGTCTGCGCTGCTCGTTGCTTCACTGCCGATGAGAACTGGTGCAACTGTTTGACACCACTCGTCAACAAGATCGTCAGTAAGTAGCTGATTATTCAGCGTTGGCCCGCCTTCACATAACAACGTTTTCAGTTCCAGCGCGCGAAGTTCCGCAAACGCAGCGCGCAGGTCAACAGTGTTTGAACCGGCGATGATGATGTCGGCGACATCGCGGAGTTTTTCGACAGCATCGGAAGAAGCAGTCGTTGTCGTAATCACAATTGGTCGTTGTGTCGGATCGCTGAAAAGTCGCGACTCCGGATCAAGGTGCGCGCGACCGCTCACAACTGCGAGACGCGGGAGTGCGTGTTGTCCGCGCGCAACGCGACGGGCTTGTGCATCGGCATCGAGTTGCACCGGTCCGTAGTTCTCCGCCCGAACGGTTCCCGCCCCAGCCATGATCACATCGGGCAGCTGGCGCAATGCATGAAACATCGCTTTGTCGGCGGGACTGCCGAGGCCCCCTGAGCGACCATCAACTTCGATGGCCCCGTCGATGCTTGCGACCATATTCACCAATACCCACGGCCGATCGGTCCGAGCAGGTCGTGCATCGGCCGCGACGAGTTCCACAGGGTCCAGATTGGTGAGGGGAGTGGGAAAGAGCTGATCCACAAGGCCACGTTAGGGGTGAATCGGTGAGTCGGTCACCGGAACTGTGGACAACTGTGGACAACTTGAGGGTTGTCCACCGGTCATCCACCGACTATCCACCGCAAATACACAGGGTTATTCCCCTTCCAACCCACAGGCATGAGCCGTACGGTTCACCTCGGGTGCAGTGCTGCGGCGCGAGCGACGGACGGTGGTGCAACGTTCTGTGCGTTCTCGGTTGGCAGGGCGGCTCCTAGGGCGTGGGTCTGCGTGACCCGCTCTACCTGGCGCTCGCGTTGCAGCGCACCCAACCACTCGAAATCCCACGTCAGTAGCGATTCTGAGGAATCGTTGACAAGGGTGGAATTACTCTGATGTAATTCCCCGACATCTTGTGGCCCGGAAGGTGAGGGGGCCAGAACAACCACAACATCTTGTGGTGGGCAGGAATCGGGACCCCAAAAGGGCTCGGTTTCGGCACCGAGACCACGACAAGACCCAAAACTCGTCACAGACAGCGTCGTCTGGAGCGGTTTGAGGGTGTGGTGGAA